>ENA-OUQF01000327-OUQF01000327.1-human-gut-metagenome-genome-assembly--contig:-NODE-327-length-38984-cov-7.421331_pt1 | contig 38984 bp, 25 predicted proteins | sample MGYA00237947_ERZ548826 | MGnify/ENA primary metagenome ERZ548826 (study PRJEB26490, sample SAMN05194701) | human gut metagenome | biome: terrestrial biome; feature: human-associated habitat; material... | reverse complement strand
CTTGTTATCACAGCTCGCCCGCTTCGCGGGCGCACGGCAACATTTCATCGCAGATGAAATTTGCCACACTTCGCGGAGCGATGTGTTACTTCGCGTAGCGATGTGTTACATCCACCGCCGACGCGGTCCCCCTTCCCCTCAAGGGGAAGGCTCTGTTGCGCATCAAAATATTATGTCAACATAACAACAAAGGCAGTGTGAATTGAGATTCCGCCGGTCGGAATCTCAATTCACGGCAACGCCCGCCGCAGGCGCGCCGGTCAGGGCATTGAGGAGAACGGTTTTTTCGGTTCCGTCTCCCGCGCGATAGACGATCTCCCATGCGGGGATGAGATAATGCTCCGACGCGTCGTAGCGGTAGAACGAATAATAAAGCGTTTCGGAAAGCACCTCGGCGGAAGCGCCTTGGGCCGGTTCGAGCGAATACAAAATATTGATCGCGTCAAGTAAGGAGGCGTTATATGCGGCGGCAGGAGGAGAGAAAAAGAGATCCCCGTTCAGCGCGTCGATCCTGCCGTTTCGCACCGCGGCATACAATTCCATCCCGCAGACAGCATAATCCCGAACCGTAATATCACAGCGTACAAAATGAAAATCGTCTTTTTCGACGTGTGACCGCACGGAATACGACACCGCATCGCCGTACACCGCACCGAAAAATCCCGACAACGCTTTTCGAACCGAGGACGGGACCGCTTCGGCTTCGGCAGGAAAATCGGAATCCGAAAGATCTTCAAGAGGATTTTCGGAAAGCTCCGCGCGCACAAATTCAAAATGCGTCGTGCCCGATATCACCGCCGCGGCGAGGGCGGAATCGTTTCCGTCGCCGATCGACAGCGAAAGTCCGTCGGGCGTATCGAAATATTTTCCGTTTTCTTCGACAAAAGAGAGATTTTTTCCGACGAGATACGAGATCGCCGACAAAAGCGACGGATACGTATCCTGCGCATTTTCACGCATGGCGTCGGCATAACCGTTTTGTGTCGAATAGGTATAGATCGGGACAGTATAAATGCGCGTATCGGGTTTTGCGGCAAAGGTGATATCTTTTGCCGCAAGGTTTTGCAGTGCCTCCGCCGTCATATCGTTCGGAAGATGCGACGCGGAACGCGCCTCACGATAAAGCGCGCCGCCGACGATAAGATCGATCAAAAGAAGGATGACGATCAAAACACGACTTGTCGAATGCCAATTCATGCGCCGTTCCCTCCGTTTCGTCCGTTCGCCGCGCTTACCGCACTCGCGGCGTTTTCCGTATTTTCCGCGTCGCCCGTATTTATGCCGTCCGTGCTTTCGTTTTTGTTCCCGTTTTCGTCGCGGTTTACGGTGTCCGCGCCCTGTGCAAAAAGGAACGCATAACGCGCCGTATACGCCGCTTCGGGTTCGTCTCTTGTATAAACGGGCGAAAAGGCGATCGGTATGCCGTCCGCTTCGCTTTGTTCCGCTGCGGTCACGGCGAACAAAAGCCGTCCCGGAATATCGCCGAAGGTGCTTTCGAGCAACATAAACGTGCGGCAGGAGACCGTTGCCGACAAAAGCGCGTTCTCACCGAACGTAAAGCTTGCCGCGTCCCGTACGTCGTCGATCGAAACGCCGTTTGTCACATAAGAAAAATTCAGAGTCAGTTTTCCGTCTTTATAAGAAGCCGAAGTCATGCAAAAATCGGCACAGCCACCGTATTGGGTGGGATTCAGGCTTTGCAACACGGTATACGCGGCGCAGACTTTATCCGAAAAGCTTCCCGTCGCCGTTTGGCGTGCGCAAAGCGTCGAAACGGGAATGCCCCCGCCCGAAATGCCGGTATAGGTGATATTGCCCTCCGAAGAAATGCGCAGTTCGCCCGAATCCTCGACGTAGGTGATATACGAATTGCGCGTTACAAAAAAGCGCGTGCTGTTGACGTTGAAGCCGAAGCTTCCGAGAATCGTTTCGACATCGCCGGAGCCTTGTGTAAGAAAGTCTCCGCTTGCATTATATGCGGCAAGATTCGGCGTCGTTACCGAGCTGTTCAAAACGGCATACCGCCGCACGGTGTTTTCGAGGCGGGCAAAGGAAAATTCGGTCATCCCTTCTTTTCCGAGATAAGCGGAAAAGGTGTCAAAGGAAAGCGTCGTGCGGTCGGATACCGTAAGCACCGTGAGCTCGCCGTCGCGATCGAGCGCCGCTCCGCCGACCGCCCCTCCGTCGCCGCAGAAAATAAACAATTCCCGAACCCCGTAGGCTTCCTTTTCTTCACCGAAGGATTTTCCCGTAAGCAAGGGATAGATCGCCGCCGCGGGAATTTCGTCGGGAAACGTGATATAAACGGCGTTTGCGTTTCCGTACAGCTCACGCTCAAGATACGCTTCCTTTGCCGCGTCGGAGGAAAATTCGGGGCGGGAGGAAAAGGCGTTGCCGCCGAAAAGCGCCAAAATAAACGGGCGGCTGTCACGCACAAGCTCTTCGCGCGTTTCAAAATCCTTCGGCGCGACCTTTTTTCCGTCGGACAAAACGCCGATAAACGACGGCGTTAAAAAAGAAGTCTTTTTTTCGCCTACCGCGTCGGAATAATCCGAAAAATTGCTGTGCATGGCGTCCAAAAGAGGAAGTCCGCCGTAATGCCCGCGGTTTTTTAACAGGCAGTATTGCGTGAACATCACGATCAGCGCCGCCGTCAGTAAAAACAGAAGCGTAAGCTCGCAATAAGCGGCAAGCTTTTCCCGTGTCCGTTTTTTCTTTGTATCCTTTGACATTGCAGCCATTGCAACAAACGCCTCCTTTCCCCCCCTGCGGGGAGCATTGCCGCCCCTGCGGGGAGCGGTTGCCGTGAAGTTGAATTCCGATGGTCGGAATTCAACTTCACCCTACCTTTGTTATGTCGGTGATAATTTGACTTAACCGTGTTATGTTTACATAAAATTTTGATGCGTAACAGAGCCTTCCGCACTTGATCGAAGATCACAGTGTTGCGAGGGGAAGGGGGACCGCGTAAGCGGTGGATGAGGTGCCGCCTGCGCAGTAGGCGGAGCCTCAAAGACAAAGTTCGGTGAGGCAGAATTTTATGTTGTGTGGTGAAAACGTACGCTCGAGGTTATGTCAGCAAAAATCGTTACTGCGCATTCGCCCATGCCCTTGGCACGGGCGCACGGGAATATTTTGCCGCAGGCAAAATTTCTCCCACATCACAAAGTGATGTGGCACTTTCGGCACTTCGTGCCACCTTTCATTACGCATCGAAATTCCATGTCAACATAACATGGGTAGGGCAAAATTTCGCCGACATGGCAAGGGTAATGTGAAATTGAATTCTGACCATCTGAATTCAATTTCACGGCAATACTTGCCGTAGGCGCGATTCTTAATTTATTATACTCCCGAACGGCGCAATTGTCAATCGAAGAAAGAAAGTACGATGTGGTGAAAATCAGGGCTTGTCTTCTTTTGCGGCATTATTTTCATCATGCGCACGTTTGCCCGAGATCATCGACAGGGCGCGGTAAAAATTCGAAAGGCTCGAAAAACCGCATTCACCCGCGATGTCGGCGCGGGTGCGATCGGTCGTGCGCATAAGCTCCTGCGCGCGTTCGACCCGCTTCACGGTGATGTATTCAAAAGGCGAAACGCCGTAAAATCGCCTGAAAACGCCGCAAAAATAAGTGCGGTTCATGCCGCAGACCGAGGCAAGAGAAGCAAGCGTTATTTTTTCGGAAAGATGTTCTTCGATATAATCGGTCACACGGCATAAATTTCGATCGGGCAAAGACGGTGCGCGGTCGTGCGTAAGGTCGATGTAACCGTAATCGCGGCAAAGCGTGAGCAAAATATCCGAGAGCAGATTGCGCACGCACAGCCCGTATTCGAATTTTTGCTCCTGCAGTTCTTCCTCGATTCGTCGGATTTTTTCGGCGATTTTCGCCGTTTGCGGATTGTTCCGCTCGATCCGATTTTCAAAACGCGGCGAACGGTCGCAAAAAAGCCGCCAAAGCGACGGACTGCCCAACCCCTCGCCGGACCAGACAAAGCTCGGCTCGAAATGGATATTCGTCACGTCGAATTTTTCGTCCGCGCAGACCTCAGTGATACAGTGAAGCTCGTCCCCGCGAAAAAGAAAAATATCGCCCGCGGCGAAAGAAAAGGAACGGTTTTTGACTGTGTAGACCCCCGTCCCCGACCCGATGAGCGCAAGCTCGCATTCGGTGTGATGATGGGGCAAAAACGGCCGTCGGAATGCACAGACCGTCGAATGATAAAGTGTGATGCGCGGCTTTCCCGCCACGTCTTTTTCGCACAAATACCCGTATTTCATTTTTCTCCTTCCCCGCCGCTGCGCGGGGCGTTGCGGCAAAATAGGATTCTGATGATCAGAATCCTATTTTGCGGTAAAACTCGCCGTAGGCGCGGCAACACTCACCGTAGGTGCGAAATCGAATTTCGACCACTGAAATTCGCATTTTGCGGGAACACTCACCGTAGGTGCGAAATCGAATTTCGACCACTGAAATTCGCATTTCGCGGGAACACTCACCGTAGGTGTGAAGTTGCATTCCGACCGGCGGAATGCAACTTCACGGCAACTGCTCCGCGCAGCGGCGCCGCCAGGCGCGTTAGGGCAGATAGTAGTATACGCCCGCACAGTTTGTTTCGCCGATAATGCTGCCTTCGCTTTCGGCGGAAATAAGTGCTTCCGCTTCGTTTTTGTAGTAATAGATGCTTCCGCAATAGTACGCGAGCTGTTTTCCGTAGTCTTGGATATAAAGATTTCCGTCAAAGGTGAGGTTTCGTTCGCTTGCGTTGGAATTCAGGCGGAAGATCGGTCCCTGCGAACGGAAGAAAATGTTGTTCTTTGCAAGGAAATTGCTCGTTTCCTCGGGGACGTTCGAAAGTCCGAAGCTGTTATAAAGCGTTGCGCCCGTGCGGCGGAATTCGCTTCCCCAGCCGTAGCCGCCCATACGGATAATGTTTTCCTCAACCAAAACATTGCGCGTTATGCGCGAGTGTGCCCCTTTACACGGCGCGTTGTAAAATTCGATCGACCAGTGGCAGTATTCGCAAAGATTCTTTTTATAAAGAATATTCTGCATCATCGTATTGCCGCACGAAGTACTCGAGGTCTGATGCGTTATGGCGGTATCGTAGATCTGATAGATCCAGTTGTTTTCGACACGATAGCCGTCAACGCTTCCGTAAATTTCGATCGCGTTACCGTAACCGGTGGTGTTTCCGCCCGAGAAGCCCTTTAGGATCGAGCCGCCGATCCAGGCGAAAACGCAGTTCGTCACGGTAAGATCGCTCGTTCCGGTAATGCCGGTATAATTGCCGTTTGCGTCGTATTTTGCGAAGCCTCCGCCCGCGCCGACGCCGTGCGAACCGCCGTAAAGGAAGTGAAGATTATCGACGTGATTGCCCGTCGCGGGGGTAAAGAGGTTCGACTGCGTGCCGATCTCGATGGAAGAAAAACGGCTTCCCGGGTTTCCGTGCGCACTGTAAAGATACAAGGCGTTCGTGTTCAGATCGGAATAGAATTGCAGATCGCCGTTCAGCTGATTCTGATTAAAGAACATTTTGCCGTAATAATCCACGCCCGAAATGCGTCTTTTGCCGACGATCTCGTCATAATTTCCGATATCGGTGACGTCGTGATCAAAAGCAATAATGCCGACATTGTCCAAAATGCCGTCCAGTTTGTAGACGTTTTGAATGCCCGTTTCTTTCCAAAGATTCGGGTCGGCATAATTCCGCTGCGAACCGTTGATGATGGGCTTTGCGCCGGAGCCGTATGCCGAGTAGGTAACGCCCCGCTGTCCCGTGATCTTTCCGCGGAACATATCGCCGCGGCGGAAGAGCACCGCGTCGCCCGACGAAAGAGAGGTATTTCGAACCTTATTTATGGTTTGCCATGCCGTCTCGGGGGTTTTTCCGTCGTTTGCGTCGTTTCCGTCCGCCGAGACATAATAAACGTTCGAAAAGCCGTCGGTCGAAATGTTTTCGCTGTTCAAAACATCCTGTTTATACCGCGCGGTCTTGACGTTTACTTCGTTTAAGATGCTCTGCGGGATGAATTCGATTCCGTTTTTCTCGGCGATAACGCCGCAGATCCGGGTGCGGAGATATTCCTCGGCGCGGGCGGATTCCTCCCCGCCCTCCAGCGCCGCAACGGCGGTCTTGAAAACGTTCGAGGAATATTCGTCGCCGTAAATCGTGACAAGGCTGCCCGAGCGGGAATAGTAATTGAGATACGGACGGACCGTATAACCGTATTCGTATTTATCCTCGGTAATGCCCGTAACGCAAAGGGTATAGCGCTGAATATCGCCCTCCTGACCGAACAGCCGCAGTGCGGGAACGGTCTTGGAGCGGTAAGTCTTTCCGCGGTAAACGTAATCGGTGTCGCACAAAAGCTCGCGCCCCGCAAGCTTGTCGGTGGGAAGAACCGCCGCGCCGTAGCCCGTGTCGGAGTTTGCCGAATGGCTCATCATCCAGCCCGCGTGCTTTTGATCGCTCGAGGCAAAATCACCCTCCGCCGTGACGCTCGCTTCCATAACATAGCCGCCGTTCTTTTCGGAGAAGGCGAAAATGTCGGCAAGCGACGAGAGATTGATCTCCATCACGAAGCGCAGACCCTGTGTTACGCCGCTCTCGAGCGGCAGACGCATCTGAACGCCCGCAACGACAAATTGATGGTCGTCGACCGAGCGGCTGAAGGCGTAATATTTTGCATAAAGAACACAGCTTTCACCGATAAGATCGCCGTCGCATACAAGCTCGGTAAATGCCTCGTCGCGGTACCAGCCCTCAAAGGCGTACCCGTCCTTTTGCGGAGCCGCTCCGAAATGAATCCTGCCCTGCGCGTCGATCGACAACATTCCGTAGGAGGAGGAGCCGCCGTTCAGATTCAGAGCATATTCGGTAAGCGGATATTCCGAACGGACATACGAAATTTTCACATCGGTGCGCGCCGGGAAGCGGAAGCGTCCGCCCTCGGAAAAGATGCTGTACGTGCCGTAGCGGATCAGTGCATAGTGATCGGGATCGGGATTGACGTCAAACATGCCGGGAATTGCTTTTCCGTTTTCATCGAGCGCATGGTCGACCCGTCCGCCGAGTCCCGAGAAGATGGTGTACCGCTTATCGCGCGGGGCTGCGGCTTCCGATATCGTGTTCGGAGCGGCTGCGCCGTAGTTGAAAATGAATTGATAGGTCGTGCTTTCGGAAGGATAAATCGGGCAGGTCGAAGCGTTCACCGAGCGGAGCGTTCCGCCGTTTACCGTGACGAGCAGACTTCCGCCGAGCGAAACGCCCGTGTGGTTGTTGAGATAATGATCCGCTCCGACGTTCATCGCGCGGACGATCGTGTCCCGTTCGATCTCGATCGAAAGATCGCCCTCAACGCCGTCGGCACGGTTCGTCACATAGCCGCCGCCCGCATGAAGCGTTCCGATCGAGGTGCTTCCGTCGATAACGGTGTGACTCTGCGGTACCGAACGGTAGCTGTTGCCGGACGAATATGCACCCGCGTGGATCATATCCCCTTCCAACGACAGCCCTTTCCCGAAGGTGAGAAGGTGTTCGCGGTTGTTGAAATGGGACGAGGCGCCCACCGTGAAGAGAAGATCGTCAAAGGTCGTGTCGGCGGAGAGAAGAATGCCGCTATACTGCGCGAGGGTAAGCTCGGCGGTGCTGTCGCCGCAGCCCGTGATGTAAACGGGTTTTTTGTTCGGATAGGTTCCGCCCGCGTCGACCGTGCCGCGGATAAAGACCGTGCCGCCGATCGCCGAGAGAACGGTGAGCGCCTTATTGAGCGTCTTATACGGAGCGGCTTCGGTTCCCGCCGCGTTGTCGTCGCCGTTTTGGCTTACATAGCGGACATAGCTCGTCTTCAGCGTGCCGCTTTCCGCCGGAAAGGCGAGCGTCGCCGTAAAGCTTCCGTCGTCGTTCTGCGTGGGAACGGTCTCAACGCCGTTGAGCATGACCGAGGAAAAGTCGGTCGTGTCGGCACAAGCGCGGGGAGTAAGGGTGAGCTTTAAGGTGTAGTCGGTGCCGGCAAGAAAACGCTCTGCCTGCTTTGCGCCGTCATACCACCGTGCGACGGCGGTATAGGACGAAGAGGAAAAGCTCTTCTCCTCGGCGCGCATTCCGATGTAGGGTGCGGCGACCTCGAAGGCGGGAGAGATGATCTTTTCGCTCTCGAAAAATTCAAACGTATAGCTTCCGGGTGCAAGGGCGATATTGCCCGCGGGATAGACGATCTCCGTGCCGTTTTCGGCAAGGACGCGCACGCGGTTCTCGCCGTTTTTGCCGATCGCGGTGATCGTTCCCGCGATCATGCTTCCGTCGGAGGCGCGGGCGGGGTTTACTTCCCCGCCGTCGACGCGCAGAAGGTAGCTTCCGCCCGTCGATTCGGGGAGAATCGATCTGTCGGGGAAAATCGACGATTTTGTTCCGATCACATAGACCGCGCCGCCGATCGACGAGAGACGCGTCGTCGAGATCGCGCCGATCGTTCCGTTTCGCATTTTCAGAACGAGATTGCCCGCAATTTCGCCGTCGCTGTTGTTGTCGGTGTAGCCGTCAAAGCCGACGGTAAGCGTCGAAAGGTCACAGCCGACCGTGAAGAAAACATCGCCCGACACGCCGACGCCCGGTGTTTTCCTGTACGCGCCGCCGAGATACATGGAGTGAAAAACGGGGCTTTCGACGGTTACGTTTACGCTTGCGCTCGTCGCGTATTCGCTTCCGAAATGGGCATAAACGCCGCCCGTGCCCGCCGCCTTGGTAAGTCCCTTTCCGAACACGACCTCCTTATCGGTCGTGTTGACAAAGCTGTTGGCTTTCGAGCCCATCGCCATATATTCGAAGGTGACGGGCGTTTTGATGTTCAGCGGAACAAGATTGATGAGTCCTCCGTCGTATTGCGTCGAGCCGTCCTTTGCCGTCACGACAAGCGGACCGTTAAAGGTAAGATTTGCAAGACCCGTCGAGACAAGATCGGTCAGGATAATGCGCGAAACGCCGTAGGACGCCGCGCGCTCGAGCGCTTTTTCAAAGGTCTTTACGGGTGCGCCGTAACCGATTCCCGCAAGCGTGTCGTCGCCCACGGTGTCGCTGACATAAACGGCAAAGACCTCCGACTCGTCCAGCCAGACGGCACGGAAAACGCATTCCGCGTCGGTGTAAGCGGTGTCGCCCGCACGATAGATTCTGCCGTCGCGGCTCCAGCCGCCGAAGACATAGCCCTCGTTCGTCGCGCCGCAGGCGGGGAGCGTAAAGCCGACGTTCCCCTCGACGCTTTGAGACGTCATTTCACCCGCGCCGTTGTTCGGGTCAAAAGAAACCGAGAAAAACGTTCCCGCAAGGGCATTTTTAAAGGTGATGTCATAAAAGCTGTCGCCGGTCGGAAGGGTGTAAACGCCGTATTCGTTGCGATGAAGGAGCGTCGAGCCGATATACGGCGAAAGATGCGGGTCGTCGCCGACGATTTCATAGCCCAGCAGCGCGCCGCCGAATTTTTGCGGCGCGTAAACGGGGCGTGCCGTTCCGCCCGTGACGCGGTATTTGCCCGTAAGCGAGCTTGCCGTCACGTTCGGCAGCGCCTGCGCGTATTCAGCGTGATTGAGGATCAGAACGGCGCTGTTTTTCGGAAACGAGGAAAAGTCCGCCTGCGAGGAGATCGTAAGCGAGGCGCTTCCCGTCGCGTTTTCCGAAAGACTCTTGCCGTCGGCGATCACCGCGATGTTGTTTGCCGAGCTTTTTGCGGCGTAATAATTCGAGGAATTTCCGAAAACGAGCTTGGAGCCTGCGTCATATGTTCCGCCGTAAAGCTCAAAGAGAACGTTTCCGTTCACATTGCCGCCGAGAACGCTTCCCGTGAAAAGGCTTTTAATATTTCCGCCGTTTATGCGGTAGAAAACGTCGCCGTCGACGGTCTGATAAGAGCTCGCTTGGCATCCGTTGCGTACGGCACCGAACGCCGAAACGACCGTACCCGCGTTTATTTCACACTCGAAATTGCCCGTGACGGTGTACCCGCCGCCTGCCGAATACTGTCCGATCGGCGCGATCATGGTATAAACGCCCGTCGGCGAGGAAAGGGTGAGCTTTCCGTCGCAGAGATATTCGTCGTTGCGGCCGATATAAAGACCGGTGATAACGTTATTATTACCGTAAGGTTCGCTCTTTTCGATAACACAGCTCTCGCCGAAGGTGATGTGCGCGGCGGATTCGATCCAGCGCTCGTCGGCGTTCTGCGATTTCAGCGTGATGTTTTCAAAGGTGATGTCGCGCGCGACAAGCGAGCCGCTCGTATTCATAAAAACGCGGTCGCTCGTTCCGTTAAGCCCGCGGATCGTCACATGTCCCGCCGAGGGGTCGATGTTGTTCGGAAATTCCGCCGTGCCCGAGACATAGATCGTTCCGCCCTCGTCGCCGATCGCATAGAACGCGGTGGAAAACGAGGTGTGGATAAGGTCGGCGGGAAGTTCCGCGGGAGGATCGCCGACGACGACATAGCAGACCGTCTCGCCCGCCGTGTCGGGATACAGATAAAGATCCTCCGTCAGCTCATGCTCGCAGAAAAGGTGTCGGTCGGCTTTATAAAGCTTGTTTTTTGTACTGCGCCAGTTGCGGAGCGGCTTTCCGTCCTCCTTGATATAGGAGCGGGTCGTCTCGTAGTCTCCGACCGTCCATTCGTCGCGGAAAAGATAATCGTCGCCGCCGAGCGCCGCTTTCGCCGCGCTGTCGTAATAGCGCACAGCGCGGGTCTCGGCAAGGGTGCGGGGGTCGTTCTTCGAAAAGACGACTTTTTTTATGTACAAAACGTCGTTTTCCGAAAGCGCGCTCGCGGTAAGATCGCCGAAGGGGCGAAGACGAATGTGCTCGTAAACGGTGTTGTCGGTAAAGGAACTCGGAGAAAGCGACGCGAGCGCCGACAGATCAAAAACGGTGCTTGTCCACTTGTTCGCGCAAAGCTCGTCCTCCGCATAGATCGTCGCGTTGCTCCACGGAGTTTTGGTCTTGGTGTCGGCGTCCTGCGTAAAGCCGAGTGTAAAGCCGAAATGCTTTCCCTCGGCGGAGAAATCCGCCGTGTCGTAATAATAGACGACCTCGCAGTAACGGTAAATGTCGGTGTACAGCGTCGGAACCGACGAGGTGATGCTGTAGACGTTGTTTTCGGGGATCGTCGCCGAAGCGCCCTCGCCCGTATAACGCCGAATCGACACCGTGTCGGAAAAGTCGAAGGTCGTGCGTTCGATTTTCGCCGACTTTGCGTCCTCCGCCGCCAAAAGAAGGGAGAGGGGCAGCGCCCGTTTATCGGGGAGGGTGTTTCCCGCAGAGACGGAGAGCACAGTCGGCTCTTCGCCGTCCGCAAAAACCGTAAGGGCGGGGTTTGCCGAAAGCACAAGGCTTGCGGCGAGCGTGAGGCACAAAAGATTTTTTTTCATCTTGTCGCTCCTTTCCGAAACGTAAAACGGCGGTTTCTGACCTCTCGGCGCACAACTTTTTTGCGGCTCGATTTTCCCGTTTTGTCGGATTTTTCTTGCTACTATATTATCACATTCTTTTTTGTTTGTAAAGACGTTTTTTATGGATTTTTGCCTTGATATTTTGTACATTTTATATAAAACAGCAGGGTTTCGACTTTCTTCGTCTCTATTTTCTCTTTTTCGGCTTTAAATTTTCATTTTTGAAATTTGAAAATTCCTCTTGACAAGCGTTTGCGAACGTGATACAATACGACCATGTAAGAATTGTTTTCGCTTTTGCTTTTGCGAAGCGTTCGCCGAAAAATCCCCTTTTCGGGCACGGGAGAAACGCCATGAGTACTGCTTGTATCCGTATGTCGTTGATTCTAAGCACCGGTTCTCTGCTTCTTTTGAAGTCGAGTCATCGCGGTGCCGTTTGTGTTGCCCGAAAGACGCTTTTTCGCTGATTTTTTTCGCAAAAAAGCGCAGGGCGCTTTGTTTCGTATTTTCTTTTTCGAAACCTACGGTATTCCGCCGTGGGTTTTTTGCTTTTTATCCGCGGCAGAACTGTTTTCATTCCATTTTCAAAACCATTTTTAAAAGGAGAATCTTTCATGACTGTGAAAAAACTCTTTGTTACCGACGTCACCCTTCGAAAAATGCACGATGCGGGCGATTTTGAATTCGGCTTCCGCGACCGTCTCGAAACGGCGAAGCTTTTGGATAAAGTACACGTCGACGTTCTCGAGCTTCCGCCGATAAGCTCGCGCAGCGACCTTTTGTTCTGCCATACCGCTGCGCCGATCTTGAAAAACAGCACGCTTTCATGCAACGCGGGCTTCTCTCCCGACGAAGCGAAAGCGGCGGCGGAGGCGCTGGCGGCAAGCGGTTCGTTCCGCCTTTATTCCGCCTTTCCCGCGTCGGTGGTGCAGATGGAATATGTCCTGCGCAAAAAGCCCGCCGCCGTTCTCGAGCTGATCGACGCCGTGACGGCGAAGAACGCCTCTCTTTGTGAAGAGAGCGAGGCGGTCTTTTCCGACGCGACCCGCGCCGAGCGCGAATTTTTGTACGAAGCCGTGCGAAAAGCGATAGGCGGCGGCGCGAAAATCATCACGCTTTGCGACGACGCGGGAAATATGCTGCCCGACGAAGTGACCGATTTTGTCCGCGAGGTGATCGAAAACACCGCCGAGCGCTCCGACGTTCTTTATCAATTCGACTGCGCCGACAAGATGGGACTCGGTTCGGCGCTTGCCGTTGCCGCCGTCAAGGGCGGTGCGGGCGGCATCAAGACTTCGTTTGCGCCCGAGGGCATTTCGCTTTCGCCCTTTGTTAAGCTGGTCGCCGACGCGGGCGACCGCATCGGCATCCGCACCGACGTCGACCGCACGGCGTGCGGCCGCGTTTCCGAGAAGATCGCCGAGATCACGCGGGGAAAGGACGAAAATACGCCTTTTTCGGGCGGTGTGCGCGATAGTGAAAATGCAAACGCAAACGCAAATGAAGGAGCGCGCGCTCTTTCGGGCGCGGATACGGCAAAGACCGTCCGCGAAGCCGTCGAAAAGCTGGGCTACGAGCTTTCCGAGGAGGACAGCGCACGCGTTTACGAGGAGTTTTTAAAGGTCGCCTCCAAAAAATCGATCTATCCGCACGAGCTGGACGCCATCGTCGCGTCGGTCGCGCTCCAGGCGCCCTCGACCTACAAGCTCAAGAGCTTTGTCATCAACAACGGCAATGTGATCGGCGCGACGGCGCACATCGAGCTTTATAAGGGCGACACGATTCTGTCGGGCGTTTCGATCGGCGACGGTCCGATCGATGCGGCGTTCCTCGCCATCGAGCAGATCATCGGACATCATTTCGAGCTGGACGATTTCCAGATTCAAGCCCTGACCGAGGGCAGAGGCGCAGTCGGCTCGTCGATCGTAAAACTGCGCGCCGATTCGGGAAGACTCTATTCGGGCAAGGGCGTTTCGACCGACATCATCGGCTCGTCGATCAAGGCATACATCAACGCGCTCAATAAGATCGCGGCGGGAGAGTGAGTTTCGCGCACAGCGAAATAGCCCGCTTGCGCGGGCAGCGAAATGCCGCCTTACGGCGGCGCTAAATAGTGCGCTTTGCGCACAGCGAAATAGTCCGCTTCGCGGACAGCGAAATAGCCCGCTTGCGCGGGCAGCGAAATAGTGCGCTTTGCGCACAGCGAAATAGCCCGCTTCGCGGGCAGCGAAATTGTCCGCTTCGCGGACAGCGAAAGGAGAAATAATATGAAGCTTTCCTTTTCCACCAACCACCGAAGCGCGAAAAGCGTTTCGGATTTCATAACCGAGGCGGTTCGGTACCGTTACGACGGGATCGAGCTGCACGACATTTATTCGGTCAAAGAAAACTACCGCACGGTCTACCGCGCTCTCATCGAAAACCGTCTTTCGGTTCCGTGCATCGACGCGGCGGGAGCGCTTTCGGAGGACAACGGCAAAGAGGCGCGGGAATGTCTCTTCGCCGCCGAATCGCTTCGCTGTCCTTATGTCCGAGTCAAGGCGGGCAGGAACGACGCGGCGCTGCTTGACGAGCTTATTGCGGAAGCCGAAAAGAAAAAGATCACGATCCTGATCGAAACGGTCGGCGATTTTGCGCACACCGACGAGCTTTTGACCCTTTTGAACTCTTTTGCCTGCGACAATCTCGCCGCGCTGTGGGATCCCTTTTACACCTGTCTTGCGGGCGAAAGCCCGGAGGAAAGTCTTAAAAATCTCGGCGCGTACATAAAGCACGTACACATAAAGGACGCCGACAAAAAGGGACGCGAAGAGCCGGTCGGCGAGGGCGTTCTGCCCATTCCCGACGTCATCGACGCACTGCGCTCCATCAACTACGACGGTTTTGTTTCATGCGAATGGGATCCCGCCGCGGCGGACGTTCCGATCGACATCATTCTGCCTCATTTCGTAGGCTATATGTCGCGCTTTGACGATCCTGCCCGCCACAAACGCAGTCTTTATGAGGACAAGCGGCACACGGGCAAATTCATCTGGAAAAAAGACGCGCTCATCGAAAAGACCTTCTCGCAGGTTCTCGACGAGGTCGCCGAGACCTTCCCCGATCAGCTTGCCTTTAAATACACGACGCTCGATTACACCCGCACGTATCGCGAATTCCGCGACGATGTGGACGATTTTGCCCGCGCGCTCATCGCGCTCGGCGTTCGGGCGGGCAGTCATGTCGCCGTGTGGGCGACCAACGTGCCGCAGTGGTACATCGCTTTTTGGGCGACCGTCAAGATCGGCGCGGTGCTGGTGTCGATGAACACGGCGTACAAGATTCACGAGGCGGAATATCTTCTGCGCCAGTCGGACACCCACACGCTGATCCTGGTCGAAGGCTACCGCGATTCGCATTACTGCGACATCATCGCCGAGCTTTGCCCCGAGCTTTCGGGAAAGCCGTCGGGCGCGCCGCTCCATGCCAAGCGCTTGCCGTTTTTGCGCAATGTCATCACCGTCGGCTACCGTCAGGACGGCTGTCTCACCTTTGAGGAAGCGCTCGCAAAGGGAAAAAGCGTCCCGCAGGAGGAAGTCAGCCGCATGGCGGCGGCGGTCAACATTCACGACGTCTGCAATATGCAGTATACCTCGGGCACGACGGGCTTTCCGAAGGGCGTCATGCTCACCCATTACAACATCGTCAACAACGGCAAATGCATCGGCGACCGCATGGATCTTTCGACTGCCGACCGCATGATGATCCAGGTGCCGATGTTCCATTGCTTCGGCATGGTGCTTGCCATGACCGCCGCCATGACGCACAGCGCGACGGTTCTGCCGCTGCCCTATTTCTCGCCCAAGCCCGCGCTTGCGTGCATCAACGCCGAAAAGATCACGGCATTCCACGGCGTTCCGACCATGTTTATCGCCCTTTTGGAGCACAAGGACTTCGAAAAGACCGATTTTTCGCACATGCGCACGGGAATCATGGCGGGTTCGCCCTGTCCCATTTCGGTCATGCGGCAGGTGGTCGACAAAATGCATATGAGCGAGATCACCATCGTATACGGACAGACCGAAAGCTCGCCCGGCTGTACCATGAGCTCGACCGACGACCCGCTTGAGGTTCGCGTTTCGACGGTCGGCGGACCGCTGCCCGAGATCGAATGCAAGATCGTCGACCCCGAAACGGGAAAAGATCTTCCCGACAACGTGACGGGCGAATTCGTCGCGCGGGGCTATAATATTATGAAGGGTTATTACAAAATGCCCAAAGCGACCGCCGAAGCGATTGATAAAGACGGTTGGCTGCACACGGGCGATCTGGCGCTGCGCACCCCCGAGGGCAATTATCGGATTACGGGACGGCTCAAGGACATGATCATCCGCGGCGGCGAAAATATTTATCCGAAAGAAATCGAAGAGTTTATTTATACCCATCCCAAGGTCAAGGACGTTCAGGTCATCGGCGTGCCCGACGAGCAGTACGGCGAGGAGATCATGGCGTGCATCATCCTCAAAGAGGGCGAGAGCATGACCGACGAGGAAATGAAGAGCTACATTCGCGATCATATGGCAAAGCACAAAGTGCCGCGCTATATCGATTTTGTCGATTCTTTCCCGATGAACGTCGCGGGTAAAATCTTAAAGTATAAAATGCGCGAGGACGCCATGCAAAAACTCGGCATTAAAAAGGTCGAGGGCATCACGGCGCAGTAAAACACATTCCGTAATGTGCACATTCCGTAATGTGCGCATTCCGTAATGTGCGCATTTTGTAAGAACGTTTTATTTTATAATTCGCAACATATTTTTGTAATTTTTGTCAAAAAATCTCGAATTCTATCGAATTTACTGTTGACTTTTTTCACATTTTGTGTTACAATGCAAATGTAAAAGAAAAAAGGAAGGCGAGGGGATAACCATGGTTATGACAGCGGTTTTGGCAAGCGGTCTTGTCCGTCTGCGGCAAAGCACGCGCCCTTCGCGCTTTTTCGCCTGATTCTCCGACGCCGTACACAGACACAAGCCGCTTTCGAAAACCGGAAAAGCGGCTTGTGTTTTTTGATGATGAACGACGAAAGGAGTTTATTATGGCAACCTTTGCTTACCTCAACCCGACAGGAAGCAATTTAAGCAATACAAATCTTACAACAGGAACGTGGACAAGATTGACATTTACAAGAAACAACCGCCCGATACTGTATACAAATTACCCCGAAGCTCTTATGGAGCATGATGATACCGGCAATCCGGACGATACCAAAGGCTATGCTTTGGCAGATAACGGATATTATATCAACCGGCAAACGGTATCTGCCGGCGAAAAATTCACTTTTGACTATCAAACAATTGTTGCCGCTCACGGTTCGAGCATAACATTTCATGAATGGAGTACAAACAATTATACGTGACGTTTTTCCGAAAGCCTAAACAGAAAGCATTTCCTGAACATTTTCTTTACAAGGAAGGATGATTTCCATGCAGAAAAAAAGAACCGCGTTTGCGCTTGCTCTTACCCTTTCGTTGCTTCTTTTGTTTTCAAGTTTTCCCGTGAGCGCTTACAATTTTATCGATGACCCGCCGACGCTTGCGGCGTGGATCATGGATACTCTCGGTCTCGGAGACAGCACGGATTACAGTGCCGTTTCCTCCGTTTCGATCATAGACCTTTCCTACGGATGTTACGCAAGAAAGTGGAAGCTGTCGAGCGAATCGATCACGGCTCTGCTCAAAGAAGCGGAAAAGTATACCGTGGATTACAAAGGATATAATTGCGCGCAGGAGTATCCCGAAAATACGCTTTATCCTTTTAAGAAAATGGGAAAATACTCCATTAATTTTGGGGCGGAAAAAGCAGACGACACGGAAAAAGACGGATACGCGCCCCTTGTTCTTACGCAAAAGGGCGGCATTGTAACCGCGCCGCTTTCGTTTTTGGCCTCTCGTCCCCACTTTACCGAACATCCCGATTTTCATGTTGACGAAAGTTTTGTCGCCTTTTTGGATACCTTTTTAAACGAAAACACAGAAGGGTTTTCCCCGGGCTATTCAAGTTGGGCGACCGAGCCCATACGCCGCGCGCTGTCGGAGGAATGGATTCCCTATCATCGAGACGAGCCGACGAATATTCTGTACAGAGACTTTTGGGAAGATGCGACGCGCAAGGAGTTTTGCATTCTCGCCTACGGTTTTCTCGTCAAAATCGGGAAAATAAACCCCGACACGGTCTACGAAAACCCCTTTACCGACGAAAGCGACCATTCGGTTGCGGCGCTATCGACGCTCGGCATTATTAAAGGCACGAGCGACACGACCTTTTCGCCGTACGAAACCATAACGCGCGAGGAAGCGGCGACGATTCTCGACCGTCTTGATACTTTTCTGAATGAAAAGCAAAACGGCGAAACAGCCGCACCCGACGAACTTTACGCCGACGACGCGGCGCTTTCCGACTGGGCGCGCGAGAGCGTTTACCGTATGCGCGAAGAAAAAATCCTCATCGGAAAAGACGGCGGAAATTTCGCCCCGCGCGACAATTTCACGCTCGAGCAGTCGATCACGGCGCTGCTGCGGCTTTGCGGATAATAAGCTTGCCGCAATGTGTAACCACAAAGGAGTAACCCGATGTACAAGAAGATCCTCACCTTATTTTTAGTGCTTTTTCTCTTTTGCGGAACGATTCCCGTTTCGGCTTCGGATTCGGACGGGGAATATCACATTTCCGATTGGGCGCGGGAAAATATCACAACGCCGCTTGAACGTTTTCCGTTCACCGATTTTCGGCGTGACACAACGCGGGAGGAGTTTTGCGACCTTATCGTCACGATTTTTTCCGAATACGGCTTTACGCTTCCGATGAACGTAATAAAAGAAAATCCCTTTACCGACACCGAAAACCCGAATGTTGTCACGCTGTACAACGTGAAGCTTCGTGCGGCTATTTTCGAAAACGTCATCGTGCAAGGAAAAACCGAAACGGAGTTTTGCCCCGACGACCCGATCACGCGGCAGGACGCGGCGTGTATTTTGTTCCGCCTGTATTATAACGGTCATCCCGAACAACAGCTGAACAAGAGACCGCCCGTCGGGACATTTCTCGACGAAGACGAATTCTCGTGGTGGGGATTCACACCGATCTACATTATGGCGTCCCGCGGAATCGAAGTTATGGTCGGTGACGGGGACAATCGGTATTATCACCCGTATAAAAACCTCACGCGCGAACAAGCGATCCTTGCCGTCGAGCGTCTGTGTCCGCTTATGCGCGTCGTGGAGGAAACCGTTACCGCCGTCTCGGTGCGGGATCTCGACCGACCGAATGTTTCGTGGAATTTGCCGTCGGAGGATTGGGAGGAACTGATTTCGCTGTTAAAAACGGTCACTTTGCCGGAAAAATCGCCGCCCGAAATAACGGGAAAAGAAAAATACAAAATCGATATTTACTACCGTTCCGGCTACGAGTACAGAGCGGGTCTTTCCGTGTACGATGACGGACTTTTACTTGTCGCCGCTTGGGGCAAAAACACCGGCAAGATCTATGAGATTCCGGATTATGACGGCTTTTGTCTCGTCCTGAACCGCATGATCGACATTCAGCCCGTCTCGGCTCAAAATCTTTCCCTTACCGACATTGTGACCGATATCGAGTACATCAGTGTCGGCATTGACGATCAGCGGCATATAAGCTGGAATTTGTCGAGGGCAGAGGCAGACGAAATAAACGCGATCCTGTCGGCTTTTGACAACCGAATTTCGGAAAATGTGCTTTCGGGAACGGGTTGGTTGGGCAATCCGAGATATAATTTAGACTTAACCGTTCGGAGTAATTCCACTCGGTCCATACCCGTCCGCGTGTATGACGGCGGGTATCTTACAATCGACGAAAATAGGGAAAACCGCGAAATTCGCGCTCTTTCGGATTACGTCGGGTTTTGCTATGCGATGGAAAAAGAACTCAGCACCCGTTCGGTAGGATACGCAACAACTCTTCCGTCAAAGCAAAAGACCCTTGATGTCTCCGACTGGGCAAGAGAGCCTTATGATCGGGCGTGGAATAACGGGTTGATCCCGAAATACATGGAGCGCGGTTTTATGACCGACAAGATCACCCGCGAACAGTTTTGCGATGTGCTGATATTGCTTTTGCAAAAGCAAGGAGCGGCGGAGGGTGAGCCGAGCGGCGAGACAAACTTTTCGGACACGCGAAACGAAGATGTGCTGACCCTTACGCAAAAAGGTATTATTCGCGGCAAGAGCGACACCGTCTTTGCCCCGAACGATTTTCTGACCCGCGAGGAGGCGGCGACTATTCTGCAACGCACCCTCGGCTGTTTGGGCGCGGACGTGCAAAAGCCTTCCGATCTCACTTTCTCCGACGACGCGGACATTTCGGATTGGGCAAAAGAGGCGGTTTATGCTCTGAACGGCGAGGGAATTTTGCTCGGCACTGCCGAAAACAACTTCTCCCCGAAAAGCAATTTCACCAAAGAACAAGCCGTCGTCACCGTTTTGCGGATTTATGACCGCCTACGGGAAGAAAAGACTGCGGACGAAGAATCATAAGCGATTTTTATGAAGAAAGAAGGAGTGATTCCCATGCAGAAAAAAAGAACCGCGTTTGCGCTTACGCTTGCTTTTCTCGTTGTATTTTTATCCCTTACGTTTGCCTCCGTCGGCGCTTCGAGTGAAAACGACTATCCTCTCCGTGACCTCCGAAAGGATCAGATCGATTCGGGCGACCGTATTCGGGACATTTGCGCGACCTATACGGGGAGCAAACTTTCCGAACAGTGGCTTTTGACGGGAGACATTCTTGCCGAATTTGTCGAAAAGGTTGGCTCGTACGTCGTTACCTCCGACCCCGCCGCCAAAACCGCGTCCGAAGAAACGTACCGTTATTGGGAGCAGGAATACGGAAAATATTATCTTATCGTTCATTGGGAAAACGCGGCGGGCGAAGAAACCGATACCGATTACATTTTTATCGGCGCGCCCGACAGCACCTTTACCATGGCGCCGCGCTACATTGTCGCAAAATACCGCGGCCGTGATGTGTCGGTGAAGGACGCAGCGTATATTCGGGATTCTGCCTCGCTGATCGCGTATATGGACAGTGTTTTTACCTCCGACGCGCCGTATTGCACACGCGCTTGGTCGGATTGGGCGACGGATTATGTAAAAAAAGCGGATGCTTTGTTCCTGCCCGACGACCTTGCCGAAGCCGATCTTCGAGAGAATGCGACGCGCTCTCAGTTTTGCGCTCTCGCCTATAACCTTCTTGTTAAAACGGAAAAAATAAACCCCGACACGGTCTACGAAAACCCCTTTACCGACGAAAGCGACCATTCGGTTGCGGCGCTATCGACGCTCGGCATTATTAAAGGCACGAGCGACACGACCTTTTCGCCGTACGAAACCATAACGCGCGAGGAAGCGGCGACGATTCTCGACCGTCTTGATACTTTTCTGAATGAAAAGCAAAACGGCGAAACAGCCGCACCCGACGAACTTTACGCCGACGACGCGGCGCTTTCCGACTGGGCGCGCGAGAGCGTTTACCGTATGCGCGAAGAAAAAATCCTCATCGGAAAAGACGGCGGAAATTTCGCCCCGCGCGACAATTTCACGCTCGAACAGTCGATCACGGCGCTGCTGCGGCTTTATGACGCGGCGCGGAGCGGAACAAACGCGTAAACGTAAGCATAAACATAAGCACAAACATAAGCACAAACATAAACATAAACAACATAAGATCTTTTTGCGGTAAAGTCAAAAAACACAAGCGAAGCGGAGGGGCAAAGGCTCCTCCGCTTTTTTTGCACAAATTCACACAGACTTCACATTTCGGGTTTATACTAAGAAAAATGCCCGAGAAAAGCGAAGAATATTCCGCTTTTTTTCGGAAAAAACCCCCGAAAATGATTTTTTGACCCACGAAAGGAACAAAATTTTTATGAAAAAAACACTCTGTATGCTGCTTACGGCAGCCATGCTTCTTGCCGCGGCGGGCTGTGCCAAAAAAGACGAAAACCCCGATACGAAAGATCAAAACGGCGGACAGGGCAACGATCAAAACACGGAAACCGAGTACACCTTGCCTGACGTTGTCCTGACCGATTATGATAAAAAGACGGTCATGACCATCGGCGGCAAGGATATTTCCGCGTCGCTTTACCGCTATTATCTGCTCAATCTGCGCAGTCAGTACGACGGCGGAAACAGCGCTATGTGGGACAACAACGAAATGTCCGATTATGTCGAGCAGCAGGTCGTATCGTATTTAAAGGAATATGCCGCCGCCGAGGTTATGGCGGACAATCTTTCGATCACCGTTTCCGACGACGACAAGAAGGCGCTGGACAACTATATCGCGCAGGTCATTGCCAAGATCGATAAGGAAGAAAACACCTCGTATGCCGCCGAGCTTGAGAGCGCCAACATGACCGACGCCATGTTCCGCGCACTGCAGGACAACAGCCTTATACAGAGCCAGATCTATGTGAACAAATACCAAGGCACGGCGACCGACGAGCAGATCCTCGATTATGTTCACGAAAACTATGTCCGCGTAAAGCATATTCTCATCAAGACCGTCGACCTGGACGATGAGCAGAAGGCAGAGGCAAGAAGCCGCGCCGACAACGTTCTGGAGCGCGCCAAAAACGGTGAGAATTTCGAAGATCTTGTAAAAGAATACAGCGAAGACGGCATGGACCCCGACACGGGTTATTATTTCACCACGGGTCAGATGGTTCAGGAGTTCGAGGATAAATCCTTCGATCTTGCCGAGGGCGAGATCAGCGATATCGTCGAAAGCAAGTACGGTTATCACATCATCAAGAAATACGCGATGGACGACGATTATATCCTTTCGGACGAGACGCTCCGCAGCGCCGCCGAGGACAGCATTTGCGAGGAGGTTTTCCGCACGGCGCTCTCCGAAGTCGCCGACACGCTGGAGGTCGTTTATGCCGACGATTTTGAAGCGACCCGCGAAAAGATCCTGCTCGACAACGAAGCAAAGAACAACGCTTCGGATGAAAACGCGGAAAATGCGGCGGGTACCGACCATACCGATACGCCCGACGCTTCCGACGAAGGCACGGAAAAATAAGCTTCGCGACAGCGCAAAACAAAAACAATAAGAACGCAAAAGCGCCGCCCCGACAGGGAGCGGCGCTTGAATCATTTTGACGGACAAAGAGGGTTTGCGGTATAAGCCCTCTTTTATTTTGGCTTTTTCGAAACGCGCTCACGTCTTGACCGCCACGTTTTCCTTTCCCAATATCTCGCACAAAAGCGCGTACATCGTCTCGTTCAGTTCTATCGTTTCGGACGCGCGGACGAGTTTTTTTTCGCTCTCGAAATAGATAAAGACGGGGATTTCGCCCACGGCGAAAATGCTGAGCAATGCGCGCACCCGCGCAAAGCGCGGATCGTTTTCGTCCGCGAGACGAAGATACAGACTCTCCGCGCTCTCCGTGCTTTTCGTCCCGGTCGGATTTTCCGCCTCTGCCCCTTCTGCCGACGGTTCGGACGCGGCGGACGGCGCGACGGCACGCGAATACGTTTCGCCGTTTCTTTCGCGTTCTGCCTTTCTCTCGCGGGGGAGCTTTCTCACGGTCGGCTGCGGCATGCCGTTGGGCAGAACGGGGATGACCGTGCGCAAAATCAGCTTGGGTTCCTCCCGCGTTTCCTCGCCGATTGTGGTCTCCTTGACCGTAATCTCGCCCGAGAACGCCGCGACCGTGTCGGGATTCAGCTGCGAAGCAAAAGTCTCGAAGGTGTTCGAAAAGGCAATGACCTCGATCGTGCCCGTCATATCCTCCAATTGCAAAAACGCCATGCGCGCCTCGTTTCGCGTTACTTTGATTTTCTTTGCCGTGATTGTACCGAGAACGATCACGCGGTCGCGTTCATGATATGCGCCGCTGCCGTCCTCGCCGAAGGCGGCGAAAAGCTCGCCGATCGGCACGGTGCCGAGATTCTGCGCCGCCTCGGTATAATCGAGAAGCGGATGTCCCGAAAGATAAATGCCCGCCGTTTCGCGCTCCATGACCAAAAGCTCTTTGCGCGTAAGCTCGGGAATTTCGGGATATTCGATCGAAAGGGCAAGCTCGCCCTCCTCATCGCCCGACGAGAAAAGGTCGGTCTGACCCGTGATCTGCGAACGCATGCGGCGCGTCACCGTGTCGAGCGCCGACTCAAAGACCGACAAAAGCCGTGCGCGCGCGATGCCGAAGGAATCGAACACGCCGCATTTGATAAGGCTTTCGAGCATTCTTTTGTTGATGTCGGGCATGCGCAGAAGAAAATCTTCAAAGCTCTTGAAATTTCCGTTCTTTTCGCGCTCGGCGATCAGCTCGCGGATCAGCGTCACGCCGACGTTTTTAATAGCGCGAAAGCCGAAGCGGATACCCGTCTCCTCGACAGTAAAATCCGCGCCCGAGCGGTTGATGTCGGGGGGCAGAACGGCGATGTTCTGCTTTTTGCACTCGGCGATATAAAGATTTAATTTGCCCTCGCTCTCCAGATAGACCGAGAGGATCGACGCAAGATATTCCTTCGGAAAATGCGCCTTTAAATACGCGGTCCGATAGGCGAGAAAGGCATACGACGCGGCGTGGGATTTGTTAAAGGCGTATTTTGCAAAATCCGCCATGTCCGCAAAAATTTCCTCGGCGACCGCGCGCCCGACGCCGTTTTGCACCGCGCCCTCGATGAAATGGACGCGCTCTTTTTCCATGGCTTCGGTCTTTTTCTTCGCCATGGCGCGGCGCACAATGTCCGCGCCGCCGAAGGTGTACCCCGCAAGCGTGCGGCAGATCTGCATGACCTGCTCCTGATAAACGATACAGCCGTTTGTGACCGACAGAATATCCGCAAGACGCTCGTCGGCATAGCGGATGCTTTCGGGGTGGCGGCGGTTATTCAGAAATTTCGGGATCGAATCCATAGGTCCCGGGCGGTAAAGCGAAATGGCGGCGGTGATGTCCTCGATGGTGCGCGGCTGCATACGGCGCAGAAGATTGCGCATACCCGCCGATTCCAGCTGAAAAACGCCCTCGGTGCTGCCCTCGGACAAAAGAGTATAGGTTTTGTGGTCCGAAAGCGAGACGCGCGTAATGTCGAAATCGGGAATTTTTTTGCGCACGTCCTTTTCGGCGTGGTCGATAATGGTAAGATATTTCAGCCCCAGAAAGTCGATCTTGAGCAGTCCCAGATCCGCCACATCCAGCATGGTATATTGCGTCACGACCGAATCGTGATTGAGGGCGAGCGGAACATAATGCATGACGGGCTTATCGGTAATGACGACGCCCGCCGCATGCATCGACGCATGGCGGGGCATTCCCTCCAGTCTGCGCGAAAGGTCGATGAGCTTTTTGACCTTGTAATCCTCGTTATACAGGCGCGTAAGCTCGAGCGAGTGCGAAAGCGCCGTGTCGATGGTCATATCGAGCGACTGCGGCACCAGCTTTGCCACCGCGTCGGTCTCGGCAAAGGTAAAGCCCATGACCCGCCCCACGTCGCGAAGGACGGCGCGCGCCTTGAGCGTTCCGAAGGTGACGATCTGCGAGACGTGATCGGCGCCGTATTTCCGCGCCACATAGTCGATGACCTCGCCCCGCCGCTCATCGGAAAAGTCGATGTCAAAGTCGGGCATGCTGACGCGCTCGGGGTTCAGAAAGCGCTCGAAAAGGAGGTTGTATTTGATCGAATCGACGTCGGTGATCCCGAGACAAAAGGCGGCAAGACTGCCCGCGCCCGAGCCGCGCCCGGGACCGACGGGAATACCGTTTGTCTTGGCAAAGTGAACAAAATCGCGCACGATGAGATAATATTCGGCGTATCCCATTTCGCAAACGACCGAAAGCTCGTATTCGATGCGCGCGGCGTATTCTTCGCGGGGAAGTGCGATCCCCTGCTCCGCCGCCTCGGCAATGCGCCGATCCAGTCCCTCGTAAGTCAGCTTATAAAGATACTCTTTCGACGAAAGTCCGTCGGGCGGGGTGAAGGCGGGAAGATAAAGCTTTGAAAAATCAAAGCGGAAACTACAGCGGGAGGCGATTTTTGCGGTGTTTTCAAGCGCTTCGGGCGTGTCCGAAAAGAGTGCGTACATTTCCTCGCCGCTTTTGACGTAAAACTCCTCGGTCGGGAAGCCGACGCCGCTTTCCTCATCAAGACGCGTGGCGGTCTGGATGCAGAGAAGCGTTTTTTGCGCCTCGGCATCTTCTTTTTTGATATAATGCGCGTCGTTGGTCGCGACGAGCGGAATGCCCGTCTCACGCGAAATGCGGCGCAGGGCGAGGTTTACACGCTTCTGATCGGGAATGCCGTGATCCTGAAGCTCGAGAAAAAAATTGCCCTCCCCGAAAATATCCCGCATCAAAAGCGCTTCGCGCAGAGCGCCGTCAAAATCGTCGCGCAGGATGCATTTCGGAATGCGCCCCGAAAGACAGGCGGAAAGGGCGATCAGCCCCTCGCTGTGTTCGCGCAGAAGCTCGATGTCCGCGCGGGGCTTCGCATAAAAGCCCTCGATAAAGGCGGTCGACACGATATGGATCAGATTGCGGTAGCCCGTTTCGTTTTCGCACAGAAGAACAAGATGGCTGTAGTCGGAATCCTTTTTTTCCTTGTCGAAGCGGCTGTTCGGCGCAAGATAGATCTCGCAGCCGATGATCGGTTTTACACCGACCTTTTCGCATTCGCGGAAAAATTCCACCGCGCCGTACATTACGCCGTGATCGGTCACGGCACAGGCGCTCTGCCCGATGCTTTTAAGATGGGCGGGCAGTTCCTTTATGCGGCACGCGCCGTCCAAAAGGCTGTATTCGGTGTGGAGATGCAGATGTACAAAGTCCATAAAAACCTCTTTTGATCGCTTTTCTTTCTCCTTTGTGTTTTCGCGTCCCAACTTTCCGCGCGCTTTATTCCTTCGAAAGGGCGATAAGGCGGTTTAATCTTCGGTTGACGCAGGATTTCGTCACGGGCGGCGTATGCTTTTCGGCAAGCTCGCCGAGCGAAAGCTCGGGGTTTTCGAGCCGCAGTGCGGCGGTATACCGAAGCTCCTCGGAAAGCCCGTCCCACTCGCCGCGCGCCTTTAAGGCTTCGATCGCCTCCGACTGCTTTGCCACGGCGGAGATGTGCTTTTGCAGATTGGCGGTGTCGCAGTTGTTCAGGCGGTTGATGCGGTTGCGCAGATCTTTGGTCGCAAGGGTGTTGTAAACGCCGAGATTCTCCTGAACCGCGCCGATCGTTCCGAGAAAATCGGCGATGGTCTCGCTGTCTTTGTAATACACGACGTAATGCGAGCCGCGCTTGGTGTATTTTGCGGGGAGATTTAAATTTTTCAAAAACAAAAGAAGCTCGCGCGAAAGATTGAAATATGCGACGGTCATTTCGAGATGATAGCTTTTTTCGGGGTCGCTGATGTTGCCGCACGATAAAAACGCGCCCTTTAAAAATTCGATCCTGCAGCGGTCGCAGCGAAAAAGCTCTTCGCGGATACCGTAGGCAGTGCGCGCGTCGGACGGGACGAAATACGAGACGATCTTTTCCGCTTCCTCGCCGCGTATCGTCAGCTTATATTGGCTCGAAAGCTTTTCGACGCCGCCCGAAACGTCGAGCGCAAAAAGATTCCCGATCAGACGGACAATGCGCTCGGTGATCGCTTCGTTTTCGGTGACGTGGCGTATTTCGCGGAAAGTGAACGCCTGACCGAAGAGCAAAAGTCCGAAAAGATGCGCCGCCTTGCAGCATTTTTTCGGAAGCTTTTCGGAAAGCACAGCGTTTTTTGTATTCTGATTAAAAGTACGTTCGTTTTTATTCATGGTCGTTTTCCTGCGTTTTTTCGGATTTATCCCTTTATGATCTCGACTTCGGGTTCGAGCATGACCCCCGTTTTTTCAAAAACGTGTTCGCGCACCGCGCGGATGAGCGAAAGCACATCGCCGCTCGTCGCGCCGCCGCGGTTGATGAGAAAGCCCGCATGCTTTTCGGAAACGCTTGCGCCGCCGATCGAAAAGCCTTTCAGCCCGCAGTCCTCGATGAGCTTGCCCGCAAAATGTCCTTCGGGGCGCTTGAAGGTCGAGCCGCAGCTCGGATATTCGAGCGGCTGTTTTTCGCGCCGCGAAGCGAGAAGCTCGCGGCAGCGCGCCGTAATTTCCTCTTCGTTTCCCTCGCGCAAGGAAAAGGTCGCCTCGACGGCGCAGAGATCGCGGTTTTCCGAAAAGATCGTGTGACGGTAGGAAAACGCGCAGTCGGAAGCCGAAAGGCGCGAAAACGTCCCGTCTTTTTTCGAAAGCACCGTCACGTCCTTTACGATCTGCCCCGTTTCGCCGCCGTATGCGCCCGCGTTCATAAAGAGCGCGCCGCCGACCGTTCCGGGTATGCCGCAGGCAAATTCCAGCCCCGAAAGCCCGCGCTTTGCCGCTTCTTTCGAAAGATACGGAAGCATAACGCCGCAGCCCGCCGTGACAAGCGTTCGGTCAAACGTGAGCGGAGAGGTCATTCTCTTGGTAAAAATGACGCACAGGCGCGACGCGTCGTCGGGGAAGAGCAGATTGGAGGTTCCCCCCGCCAAAACGACCGAAAGCCCGCTTTCTTTCGCCTCGAAAAAAGCGTCTTTCAGCATTTCTTTGTTCTCGGGAAACAGCGCATATGCCGCTCTTCCGCCCGTTCGCATGGACGAAACGGCGGAAAGCTCGAAGTTTTGAAAAACGGTGTTTTCGGGAAGCGAAAAATGCATGGAAAAAATCCTCCTTCGACGGGAAAATCGGGGTTGACTTGCGGGGGAAGGTGTGATACGATTACGATATACGATGAAAAAAGTTTATGCCGCTTTATTTTGCGAAAAGGGCTTCCAAAAGCTCCTTTGCAAGCGTCTCATCGGCGTTGCCGAAGCACTTTTTAAAGCTTCCGTTGCCGTGATAGCGCGGGAGAAGCGCGGAAATTTCCTCTTGCGAGAGCGTAATGTCGGGCTTTTTCGAGTTCTCGCGGATAAGCGCGCAGAGCGCGTCGGTATCCGTCCCGAGCCTTGCGCAAAATTCACGATACGGTGTGGGGACTTCTTTTTCGTTATAGCGGAGAAAAGCGGGCAGATACGCGCCGCAAGCCGTTCCGTGCGCAACGCCGTATTTTTCCGAGAGAAAATAGCTCATGGCATGCGGAAACGCCGTTCCCGTGACGCTGATGGCAAGACCGCCGTAAAGCGACGCGATGTACAGTTCCTCGCGCGTTTCGTACGCGATCGGCTCATCGCCCCCGAGCTTCGGCAGTGCCGAGAGAAGAATCGAGACGCCGCGCAGGGCAAAAAGACGGGAAACGTCGTTTGCCGTGCGGTTGAAATAGCTTTCGATACAGTGCGCCAGCGCGTCAATCGCCGTGGAGCGGGTAAAGGAGAGGGGCAGCGACAGCGTGTACGTCGGGTCGCCGAAGGAAAAAGCGGGGAACAAAAGGTTGTGGCGCAGACTCTTTTTCAGCCCGTCGGTCGTGATGACCGCGACCGGCGTCACTTCGCTTCCCGTTCCCGCCGTCGTGCCGACCGCAACGATCGGAAGGGGCGGCGTTTTCCCGGAAAAGGCATACATTTCGGTGCTTGTCATCTTTTCGTCGGTCGCCAGCACCGCGATCGCCTTTGCCGCGTCAAGGGGCGAGCCGCCGCCGATGCCGAGAACAAAATCGGCGCCCTCGCGCAGGGCGGCAAGCGACGCCTCCTTGCAGGAGGAAAAAGTCGGGTTTTGTTCGATTTTGTCGAAAAGAGCATAGGAGATGCCGACCGAGGAAAGAGCGTCCTTTACGTCGTCGAGCGCTCCGCTTTTGACAGCGGAGGTGCGTCCCGTTACGATCAGCGCCTTTTTCCCGAGCGCGGTAAGAGACGCGGCGTTTTCTTTAAAACAGCCTTTGCCCGTAAAAAGGCGGGTGGGCAGAGTAAAATCAAGCTTCATAAGATTACACTTCGCTTTCTTGTTGTTCCTTATCCTTATAATTACCGTCCAATTACTATAATTATATACGAAAACAACAAAAAATACAAGAGCGCCGAGGGCGCGGAAAGGAAAAATTATGATTAAGAGAAAAGAGGAATTCACCCCCGAGCTTCGCGAGCACATGCGCGGAGGAGACGGCACGGTCGAGGTCACCAATTTCGTCACCGAAAAAGAGCTTTACGACAAGGGCAGACTTTTCGGAACCATCCGTCTTGCCCCCGGCTGCGGAATCGGCTATCATGTTCACGAAAAGGACAGCGAGCTGTTTTATATCTTAAAGGGCACGGCGGTCTATACCGACGGCGACGAGGAAAAAACGGTTGTCGCGGGCGACGTGACAATCACCCCCGCCGGTACGGGACACGCGATCTGCAACGAGAGCGGCGAAGACGTTCTTCTCGTCGCGCTCATCGTGTACGCATAAAACGGAAAGCATACTATAAAAGGAGTTTTTATAACGGACGAAAAGGCACTTTGGATCCGGCGTCCCGGTAAAAACGAGCCGTATCACCGTCTGCGCCTGCACACGGTCTGTCCGCCGTCGCGGCGTATCGCACCGCTTTTGCCGAACGGACCGCGCACGGTCGAAGGTACGCTGTGAGGCGGGAGTTCTGCCGATAACGTGATCGGCAAGTGCAGGCTGTTTGAAAAGAAAGGCATCCTCGGATGCCTTTCTCTCGCTGCGCCGCAAAGACGCGGACTTTTTTTAAGCGGAACGGATGAACAGAAAAAAAGTCCCGCGCCGTATGCATACGGCGCGGGACTTTTGTCCACTCTATGTAAGAATGTAGGAAAATTAGCCGGCTACTTCGTCTTCAGTATCGTCTTCGGCTGCTGCGTCTGCATCAGCGTTTGCGTCTGCATCAGCGTCTGCATCGGCGTCTGCGTCGGTATTTGCCTCTTTGTCCTCGGAATTATCCTCGTTTTCGACGTTCTCTCCTTCAACGTTGGTCTTAACATCGTCGTCGCCGTTCTTTTCGACGGGCTTATTGGTGCAAGCGGTTACAGCAGTCAGAACGAGCGCTGCAAGTGCAAGTGCAAGAAACTTTTTCATGATCTGAATCCTCCAAAAAATTGAAAAATAAACTTTTCAGCCGAAAAACCGCACACAACAAAGCAGCTTTACGGCGCGCAAGCGTTATTATAGCAACCGAAATTCGGCTTGTCACGGATATGGGACAAATGGGAATTATACGGGACAAATAACCGTTTATTTTGTAAGCATTCGCGAAAAAATTCGCATTTTGTGAAAATTGTCAAAAAAGAACACCTGCAAATTGTATAAATCTGCCATAGTTTACAACCGATCCGAAGAGAGCTCGCTCGGTTGCTGCGTGTTCACAAAATATTAACAAAAATTCCCGCGCGACCTATTGACAAAAGAAGAAAAGCGTGGTACATTATCATTGTTAGCAGTCGATGGCTTCGAGTGCTAATTCCAAAAACAAAAATCCGTGAAAAAGGAGTGAGCGGCTGTGGAATTGAACGAGCGGAAAAAGAAGATTTTAAAGTCGGTCATCGACGCGTACATTGCGTCGGGCGAGCCGGTCGGTTCCAAATATCTCACTTCCTACGGCAACATTTCCCTTTCCCCCGCCACCATCCGAAACGAGATGTCGGAACTGGAGGAAATGGGCTATCTCGACAAGCCGCACACCTCGGCGGGGCGCGTTCCTTCGGGCAATGCGTACCGTCTTTATGTGGACGAACTGATGGAGAGCTACCGCCTGACGATGGAGGAGCTGAATGTCATAAACGAGCTTGTCCGCTACAAAACGTCCGAGCTTGACAAAATCATTTCAAAGGCGAGCAAGATCATGTCGGATATGACGCATTATGTGACCCTTTCCTTTACGAAGGACACCGAAAACGACGACACCGAGCTTATCACACGTTTCGACGCGGTGCCGGTCGATAGCAGCAGTTTTCTTCTTGTGATGATTTTATCCTCGGGCAAAGTCCGCAGCGAACACATCAAAACCGACTGTTTTCTTACCGGCGATTCGACCGAGCTTTTAAAAACCGTCCTGAACGAAAACCTTGCGGGGCTTACGCCCGACAAAGTGACCGTGCCGCTGATCATGAAGACCGAGCGGCAGGCGGGAAGGCTTGCGCCGCTGATCAACCCCATCATCCGCGTCGCTTTCCGCTGTGCCGAAAAGGACGCCGACGGAACGGTACACATCGACGGGCTTTCCAATCTGCTCGATTATCCCGAGCTTTCCGAGCCGAGTCGGCTTCGTTCCTTAATGGATGTCTTTGACAAAAAGGCGGGAGAGCTGAAAAACCTTCTCTCCGAGCCGCAGGACGAAAAGAGCGCCGTTCCCGGTCTTGTTCCGCTTCGTGCGGGCGACGGGATGCGCGTTTACATCGGCGACGACGACGCATCGACGGCGCTTTCGGATACGAGCCTTGTGCTTTGCTCCTTCCCCGTGGGCGGAAGCGAAGCGGTTATCGGCGTTTTGGGTCCGAAGCGAATGGATTACCGCAAGGTCGTCTCCACTTTGCGCCGTTTCACCGAGACGATCGAGGAGAATTTGGATAAACCCGAGCGCACGTCGGAAACGGGCAAAAAGAACGGTGCGGACAACACGAACCGAACGAATGAAACGGAGGGATTCCATGACAATCAAGGATAAAGCGAAAGGAAACGAAAAGATGAATCCGAATACCGAAGAGATAAACGAAGAGATAAACGAAGAGACGAAAGAAACGGCAGAGGAAACCGCCGAAGAGACCGATGCCGAAGTTCCTTCGGCGGAGCGCAAGGCACTTGCCGAGGCGGTCGCCGAGACCGACAAGCTGAAAAAAGAGCTTGCCGAGAAAGAGGATCGTTATCTTCGCACCCTTGCCGAGTACGACAACTTCCGAAAGCGCACCGCTTCCGAGAAGTCGGCGATCTATTCCGACACGGTGGCGGAGGTCGTGGAAAAGTTTCTTCCCGTTCTCGACAATCTCGAACGCGCCGTCGGCGTCGATACCGAGGGCGAAAGCGCCAAGGCCGTCCGCGAGGGCGTGGAAATGGTGCTGCGTTCCTTCCGCGAGACGCTGGAAAAGCTCGGCGTTTCGGAAATCGAAGCCGAGGGAAAGACCTTTGATCCGACGTATCATCACGCCGTGATGAAAGAAGAAGATCCCGAAAAAGGCGAAAACGAAATTACGGCGGTATTCCAAAAGGGCTACACGCTCGGCGGAAAAGTGATCCGCTACGCCATGGTAAAAGTGGCAAATTAAACACGCTGTCCGCGCGGGCGACCGCGTTGATATATAAAATAAGAAAAAATTTTTGATACAGATAACGGAGGTATTTATTATGGGAAAAATCATTGGTATAGACCTTGGTACTACGAACTCTTGCGTTGCCGTTTATGAAGGCGGCGAACCGGTTGTCATTCCGAATGCGGAGGGTGCGCGCACAACTCCTTCGGTCGTCGCTTTCTCCAAGACGGGCGAGCGTATGGTCGGTCAGGTCGCAAAACGTCAGGCGATCACCAACCCCGACCGCACCATTATTTCCATCAAGCGTGATATGGGTACCGACCGCAAGATCGATATCGACGGCAAACAGTATACGCCGCAGGAAATTTCCGCGATGATCCTGCAAAAGCTCAAGGGCGACGCGGAAGCTTACCTCGGCACGCCCGTGACCGAAGCGGTCATCACCGTCCCCGCTTACTTCACCGACGCACAGCGTCAGGCGACCAAGGACGCGGGCAAGATCGCAGGTCTTGACGTAAAACGTATCATCAACGAGCCGACGGCTGCCGCTCTTGCTTACGGTATGGATAAGGAAGAGGAACAGAAGATCATGGTCTTCGACCTCGGCGGCGGTACGTTCGATGTCTCGATCCTCGAAATCGGCGACGGCGTTATCGAAGTTTTGGCGACGGCGGGCAACAACCGTCTCGGCGGCGACGACTTCGACGAAAAGATCATGAATTACATGGCGGACACCTTCAAGGCCGAAAACGGTATCGATCTGCGCAACGACAAAATGTCGCTCCAGAGACTGAAGGAAGCCGCAGAAAAGGCAAAGATCGAGCTTTCGGGCATGACCAGCACCAACATCAATCTTCCGTTTATCACGGCGGATGCGACCGGTCCGAAGCATTTCGATATGACCCTTACCCGTGCAAAGTTCGACGAACTGACCGCCGATCTTGTACAAAAGACGATGGGTCCGACCAAGCAGGCGCTTTCCGACGCCGGTCTCAAGCCCTCGGATATTTCGAAAGTTCTTCTCGTCGGCGGTTCTTCGCGTATTCCCGCCGTTCAGGAAGCCGTTAAGAACTTTATCGGCAAAGAACCCTTCAAGGGCATCAACCCCGATGAATGCGTTGCCGTCGGTGCAGCGGTTCAGGGCGGTGTTATCAACCAGGATGTCAAGGGCGTCGTTCTTCTCGACGTTACGCCTCTTTCGCTCGGTATCGAAACGCTGGGCGGCGTATTCAACAAGATCATCGAACGCAACACGACCATCCCGGTCAAGAAGAGCCAGATCTATTCGACCGCAGCCGACGGTCAGACCTCGGTTGAAATTCACGTATTGCAGGGCGAACGTGAAATGGCAGCGGGCAACACGACGCTCGGACGCTTCGTGCTCGACGGCATTCCCGCCGCTCCCCGCGGAGTTCCGCAGATCGAAGTCACCTTCGATATCGATGCCAACGGTATCGTAAACGTTACGGCACAGGATAAGGGCACCGGCAAGGAACAGCACATCACCATTACTTCTTCGACCAATATGTCCAAGGAAGATGTCGAAAAGGCAGTCAAGGACGCCGAAAAGTTTGCCGAAGAGGATAAGAAGCAGAAGGAAGCGGTCGACACCAAGAACCAGGCGGAAGCCCTGATTTTCCAGTGCGACAAATCGCTTGCCGACCTCGGCGACAAAGTGACCGAGGAGGAAAAAGCGCCCATCAACGCGGCGAAAGAAGCGCTGAAGCAAAAAGTTGCTTCGGGCACGACCGAAGAGATTAAGGCGGGCATCGAAGAGCTGAACAAAGCTCTCTATGCCATCAGCGAGAAACTGTATCAGCACGCTCAGCAGCAGAACGGCGGCGAGAACGCACAGGGCGGCGCGACCCAGAACGACGACGGCACCATCAACGCCGACTTCAACGATAAGTAAGCGCCCGGCGGCGCCGCAGTTGCCGCACCTACGGTGAGTATCGCCGTGACTTGTGATTCCGATGGTCGGAATCACAAGTCACACTACCCGTGTTATGACGGCAACAATTTTGATGCGCACCCAAGCCTTCCCCTTGAGGGGAAGGTGTCACGGCGAAGCCGTGACGAAAGTGCCACATCACTGCGTGATGTGGGGGAAATTTTGCCTACGGCAAAATATTCCCGTGCCGCCCGAACCGAAGGTGCGGGCGGATGCGCAAAAGCAAATTTTGCAGACATAGCGTCACAGGAAAAGCTTTCCCCGCGCGCCAAAGAACAAAGTTTTTCGGGCAAGCCTTTTTTCAAAAAGGCTTGCGGGGGGTCGGAGCGGAGCCCCGAGCGGAGTCCCGACTTGCGCTCCGATAGGGGCGCTTTCGCCCACCAAATCAACAAACAAAGGTCAAAAAGGTAAGTACATGGCAGAAAAAAGAGATTATTACGAAGTCCTCGGGCTGCAAAAAGGCGCAAGCGACGAGGACATCAAGAAAGCATATCGAAAGCTTGCCAAAAAATATCATCCCGACCTGAATCCCGGCGATAAGACCGCCGAGCAAAACTTCAAAGAAGTAAACGAAGCCTATGAGGTTTTGTCGGATAAAGACAAAAAAGCGCGCTATGATGCTTACGGTCACGCGGGCGTCGACCCGAATATGGGTGCGGATGCCGGCGGCTTCGGCTTCGGCGGCGGCTTCGGCGGCGCGGATTTCGGCGATATCGGCGATATTTTCTCAAGCTTTTTCGGCGGTGCGGGCGCGGGTACATCGACCCGCCGCAACGCGCCCCAACGCGGCTCGGATGTTGAGATGCGCCTGACACTGACCTTTGAAGAGGCGGCGTTCGGCTGTAAAAAATCCATTTCCTACACCCGCATCGAGACCTGTCCCGACTGCGGCGGAAGCGGCGCGGAAAAAGGCTCGTCGCCCGAGACCTGCCCGACCTGTAAGGGTACGGGACAAGTGCGGGTTCAAAGCCGCACGCCTTTCGGCATGATGCAGTCCTCCCGTCCGTGCAGCGCCTGCGGCGGCAAGGGTACGATCATCAAAAATCCGTGTAAGACCTGCGGCGGAAACGGACTTGTCCGCAAGAGCTGCAACGCCGAGGTCAATATTCCCGCCGGTATCGCCGATGGGCAGACCATCAAACGCACGGGCTACGGCAACGCGGGACGAAACGGAGGACCGGCAGGCGATCTGTTCATCACCGTGACGGTGCGCAAGCACGAGATCTTCCATCGCGAGGGCTTCGACCTTTACTGCGAGGTCCCGATCTCCTATGCCGAGGCGGCATTGGGCGCCAAGATCCACGTTCCGACGCTGGAGGGCGACTATGAGTATGAGATCCCGGCGGGAACGCAGACCGGCACGTCCTTCACCGTGAAAAACAAGGGCATTCAGTTCCTGAACGGCAAGGGACGCGGCAATCTTATCTTTACCGTCGTCGTTGAAGTTCCGAAGAACCTTTCGCAAAAGCAGGTCGAGCTGCTGCGCGCCTTTGACGGTTCGCTCGAAGGGAAAAACAGCGCCAAAAAGCTTTCGTTTTTCGAAAAACTGAAACGCTCGTTCAACAACTGAAAACGAAATCGACGCATTTGATTTGTCAATAATACCGGGCGGAGAAAAAATTGTTTTCTCCGCTCGGTGAAAAAATCAAAAAATATAAAAATTCCTCTTGACAATCGCACCGTCCTGTGCTATAATATTACCCGTTAACAAACGACATTGCCGAATTGTGTAAAGGTAGCACGACAGACTCTGACTCTGTTTGTGAGGGTTCGAATCCTTCTTCGGCAGCCATGAGGAAAAGCACCCAGCGTAAAGCCGGGTGCTTTTTTTTCGTAATGAGTCACGTCACTGTGTGAGGAACACTCGGAGAAGGCTGCATTTCTGTGCGATGCGCTGTGTCCGCGAGCGTTTTTGATCACATATACAGCGTCGAGCGCAGTGAAGCCTTCCCCTCAAGTGAAGGCTTCACTGCGCATCAAAATTAACAGAGGTAATGCGAAATGCCCCGCACAGCGGCGGCAACACTCACCGCAGGCGCGCGCGGAGGCGCTCGATGTCCGAAAGCATATCGCTTTGCGAAAGCAATTCTTCGCGGAGCTTTTCATCGGTCAGGAGCAGACGCACCGCTTTTCGCGCGGCGCGGAGAAAATCGACGCGCACCTTTCGGCGGCGCTTTTCCCACAAAATCGGGCAGATTCGTTCGGCGCGCGGGTCGGGACGCAGATCGATCGCAAAACGTCCCGCGGCGCGGGTAATTTTCGGATAATAGGGGAAAATACGACAGGCAAAGGGACGCATATCCCGACGGCAAGCGCCGCCGCAGACCGCAAGAACCCCCGATTCTTGCGGCAAAAGCGCATAGCCCTCGCCCGCAAGCAATTCTTTTTCGCCCGGCAGAAGAAGCATTCCGCATTCACCCTCGCCGCCGTGACTTTCGTTTTCTTTACAGCACGCCGCGCCGCACAAAGCGCCGCAGTCGTAGCGCAGCGGCGTTACCTCGGAGAGATACGCATACGCCCCCGCAAGAAGCGCTTTGCGGCGTTCAAGCTCCGCGCTCATTTCTGCAAAAGATGAACGGCAAAGCCGTTTATGTCGCCGTCGAGATAAACCGCCGCGTAATTTCCGTTTTGGTCGATGTTTTTGGATTCCTCGACAAATTTTACGCCCTTTGATTTCAGATAGGCTTCGGCGCGCTTGATATTGTTCGTCTCGACGCAGATATGTCCGCATTTTCCGTACCACGGCTTTGTCATGATCTCCACATCGTGATCGAGAAAAATGCTTGCTTCGCCCTCGTGTACGGCAAAACCGAAGGGAGAGAACGCCGAAAGAATGGGGGCGGCGTTTTCGCGTGCGTCGGCATTGATTCCGACGTGCTCGACGTGAAAACCGTGCATCTGCTTTACCGCTTTGCGGCAGGCGTCGGTGATCTTCGAAAATTCCTTGTTTTTGATCCAATCTTTCTTTACCATAAAGCTTCCGCCGCAGGCGATGATCTTATCGAAAGCAAGATATTCGTTCAGATTTTTCTCGTCGATACCGCCCGTCGGCATAAAGCGCATATTGCCGTACGGCGCGCTCATGGCCTTGATCATGGCAAGTCCGCCCGCCGCCTCGGCGGGGAAGAATTTGACGACCGAAAGTCCGCAGCGAATGGCGGCTTCGACATCGGTCGGTCGCGAACAGCCGGGAATGACCGTCACGCCGCGCGAAAGACAATATTTTACGACCGGTTCGGAAAAACCGGGGCTGACGACGAATTTTGCGCCCGCGCCGATCGCGCTTTCCGCCTGTTCCTCATTCAGCACCGTTCCCGCGCCCACCAGGATTTTGTCGCCGAATTCGTGTGCGATGCGGCGGATGGATTCCGCGGCGGCGGGAGTACGGAAAGTGATCTCCGCGGCGGGAAGTCCGCCGTCGTAAAGCGCTTTTGCGATCGGAAGCGCGTCGTCGGGATCGTCGATCACCACGACCGGGATGATACCGGTTTCGAATATTTTCTCATAAATGCCTTTCATTTTTTTCAGTCCTATCCTTTCGCACGGTTTATTTTCCCGAAGAGCCGGGAACCGATAAAATTTCAATATCTTCCTCCGCCTTGTACGGAAGCTTGGGAGCGGGTCGAAGCTTTAAAAGATCAAACTTGAAATGCCGACAGGTGTCGGTGTCCTCCACTACGGCACAGCGGTTTTTGTACCGACAGAGAAACGTCTCGTCATATTCCATAAAACAGGCGTGCTCGCAAAGAGCACAAACGTGCTCATATTCGGTTTGCTTTTTCATAGTATCCTCCGACTCGGTTTTCCTCATAATTTCTCCTTCTATTCTACCACAGGAAAGGCAAAAAAACAACCGCTTTCCGCAATTTGTCGCTTTTTGCCGGACGAAAACCGGAAATATCAAAAAAAGCCTCTTGACAAATACCCCCTCTGGGTATATAATAAAAATACCCCGAGGGGGTATAAACCGAAAGAGAGATCCGATATGCCGAACAATAAAGATGAGAAAACCGAAAAAATCGAAAAAAAGTGTCCGCACTGCTCGTGCGCCAAGACCACCGTGCGCGACGAAGCGCGAAAGAAACAGCTTTTGAACCGCCTAAAGCGCATGGAGGGGCAGCTGCGCGGGATTCAGACGATGATCGAGAACGACGCGTACTGCAACGATATTCTGATCCAGTCCGCCGCCGTGAGCGCGGCGATCGGATCATTCAATAAAGAGCTTTTGTCCGATCACATTCATCATTGCGTCGCACGCGATCTGCGCGAGGGAAAGGACGAAGTGATCGACGAGCTGACCGAAACTCTAAAAAAGCTCATGCGCTAACCGCGCCTTGCGGCGCCGCAGTTGCCGTGAAAATGAATTCTGATGGTCAGAATTCATTTTCACACCTACGGT
>ENA-OUQF01000326-OUQF01000326.1-human-gut-metagenome-genome-assembly--contig:-NODE-326-length-39040-cov-17.651815_pt1 | contig 39040 bp, 33 predicted proteins | sample MGYA00237947_ERZ548826 | MGnify/ENA primary metagenome ERZ548826 (study PRJEB26490, sample SAMN05194701) | human gut metagenome | biome: terrestrial biome; feature: human-associated habitat; material... | reverse complement strand
ATCATCCTTGACCTCAACATCGCCGGATTCGACGGTGCGGGAGACACCAAGGCAGTGAAGACCGGCTGGGCGGCCGGCGACAAACTCAACCTGTGGTTCGACGACTGGAACTATCCGGCTACTGTTAACGACCCTACTCCTGATCTTGTCATCACCTATGACGGGACGAAGTGGACTGCCGACGCTCTCGCCGCCGGCCGGAGCCCCAGGCCAAACGGCAAACTCAGGGCCTTATATGAGGGCTATAACGATCTGACCAAATATGTTTCCACGCTTTCGTCGGGCAGTCTGGACTGCCTGCTGACTCCAAATCTTGTTGGTAGTTGCCTCGCGTACCCGAACCGCGTCATGTGTGCTTCTCATGGAGATGTCTCATATACTTACACAGGCAACAAGTTGACGGCGACCATTGCAAAGTGGGAAATGTATTCTGCATTCAAGGTTCTGGTGAAAGGTCTTGCTTCGGCGGCTGCTGGGGATTATGCTCTCCAGGTTAAAAATGTCACTACAGATAAGTATTTCGGAAATGGCGGCGGATTTTTCCTTATGCCGGGGAGTGGTTGCGTGTTTAGTGGTTGCATGTCAGGAAATAGCGATGGCACTGTAATCGGGGTTCCTGACGCTGACGGGGTTGCTTTCTATTATAGGTATTGCGAATGTAGCGATGCTGATATCGAGTTCCAGCTTTTCAAGAAGAATGCGGGCGGCGAATTCAAAAAAACCGCCAAGACCCCGAAGTTCACCGGCAAGACGCTCGTGTATGATGTTTCCAAGATCACGGGAATCGTTATCGACAATAGCAAACTAGAGTAGTAACGCCGGGGCAGTTCCGGACGCACCCGCATTTTGCAGGTCTTATGATTTTGCGTATATTTGTCCGATAGAGCGGAGCCGCAGCGCATTTGCGGGCGGCTTCGCTTTTGAGGCGGGTGTGTTGTAATTGGTAGCCAAGCCAGACTTAGGATCTGGTGCCTCGTGCGTATGGGTTCGAGTCCCTTCACCCGCACAACGAGACAGCATCCTCGGATGCTGTCTCGTTTTTTAACGATTACTCAACTGAAAATCTGTCCGTTATGAGTGTTGTCACCATTGTAAAGGGAGTCGCAGCCGCCATAGTGCTCGTCTTGGGTATTTGGTTTGCGTCCAGGCACATGCGTATCTGGGAGAAGGATGATACGACCGTTTTTGAGTATGTCTTCGACAGGCTGTCAGCCCAAAGCGACTATGGCTTTGACTTGTCCGGCCTCAACGGGCATGAGAAGGTTTTTATGTCAATGGCGTTATTGGCGCAAGAGGTGAACAATGGCGGATTTGACCAGTACTTTTTCAATCTGGGCGGCAGGTACAATGACATTCTCGTTTCTTCGGCCGAAGCCGTCAAAGCTTTTGATATTGCCAAGATTTGTGAGAGAGCGCTGGCTATCTATGCTGAGCACGCCGAGCAGGAAGGCCCGATTGAGGAACTGACCGAGTGCGATGATGCCTTCTATTCGTCCGCCGATGCAATCTGCGACCTCTGTGCTCAATACGCCAGAGAACATAAAGACAGTTTTAAGCTATGACATCATTAATCATTGGCATTGTTGCCTTACTGTATGGTCTGTTCACCATCTACCTGAGGGTTCATAAAGGTTCTAAAGGTTTCTCGAAACTCCCGAAAATGAAGGAAGCCTATGGTGAGAAAGGCGGAACCATCATCCATGTCATTTCCTACACAGTCGTTCCGATTATCATCGGCGTGGCCTGCATCATCGCCTGTTTCCTCGGCGTCGATGTGTTTTAATTGACGACAGTTTGCGGGTTTTCACGGCCTGAATGCGCTGGCGGCCTCGGCCCCGCCCGGTTGACTCGCGTGCTTTTAATGGCTAACTTTGCCGGCGCTAACACGTAAGAGATGAATCTGAACATTGAGCCGAAAGATCCTGTCGATGCATACAGCACGCCTATAGTCCAGCAGACGGCGTTCTGGTCCCGCCTCAAGGAAAGGCTCGGGATGGACTCCCGGGCTTTTGAGTTTTCCGTGCGGAACAGCGAACTGTACACGGATGTCGGCGGGTACTCCTACACGCACGCCGATTTCATAATGTTCCTCCAGCGCATTAACGCCGAAGACTACATCGCCTACATCCCCTACGGCCCGGAAATCGAGCCCTCAGAGGACAATCAGGGAGAATTCCTCGAGGAACTCTCAGAGGAGATGAGGTCATTCCTTCCCAAGGGCTGCGTGGCGATGCGGTACGACCTCAACTGGGAGTCCCACTGGTGCAAGGAGGAGGACTTTGATGCCGAGGGCAACTGGGTGGGCCTGCCGAGGAAAGAGTTCCAGGAGATCAAGCTCAACATCGGCACCGCCCGGCACAATCTCCGCAAGTCCAACACCAACATCCTCCCGGCCAACACAGTGCTGGTGGACCTCAGCGGCGACGAGGAATCCATACTCGGGCGCATGAAGCCCAAGACGCGCTACAACATCAGGCTGGCGCTCCGCAGGGGAGTGGAAGTCAGGTCCGCCGGCATAGAGGGGCTGGACACCTGGTATGGATTATATACGGAGACCGCTCTGCGCAACGGGCTGCACATCAACGGGATAGAGTATTTCCGCAACATGTTCGCGTCCAGGATGGACAGCGGGGAGGACGGTGTGCGGGTGAAACTTCTGATAGCATATTGGGAGAATACGCCGCTCGCCGCCATGTTTCTTGTGCTTTCCTCCCACCGCGCGACATATCTCTACGGGGCGTCCTCATCCAGCATGAGGAACCTTATGCCGACATACGCCCTGCAGTGGAAAGCAATCCAGGAGGCCAAGGCCAACAGGTGTTACGAATATGATATGTTCGGCATCGCCCCGAATCCGAATCCGTCTCACCCGATGTACGGCCTGTACAAGTTCAAGCACGGCTTCGGCGGGGAAATCTTCCACCAGCTCGGATGCTGGGACTACCCGATCGACGAAGACAAGTACAACCGTTTCACCGCCTACGAGATCAATCAGAAAGGGTACTACGAATAGCGAAGTGCCGGCACATATCCTCAGTTCAATAGACTGAACTCTGATGCTTCCTGTGAATCGGGCCTTATGAGGGGCTACATCTTCAGCCAGCGGAGGCGTTCGGGTTCGGGGAGTTTCTCAATGGCATAGCGCAGGGTGGTGCGCGACATCTTGGCGCAGTTCAGCGACAGGTACTCCTCAAGGGTTTCCGGACTTTTGCTCCCCATTTCGCGCAGCATCCAGCCGGTGGCTTTGCGGATCAGGTCGTGCGGATGAGGTAGCATCATGTCCGCTATGCGGATGATGTCATCGAACTGCCCGGCGCGTATGAGCATCCAGTTGGTGACCAGTGCTATGCGCTGATCCCAGAGGTTGTCGCTTTCGGCCAGAGTGTAAAGTATCTTCCGGTCCGGCATTGTGCCGTCCGGGATGGGGTTCAGGAGGAAATTGCCGAGGATTTTAGGGCAACTCATGTCCACAAGATCCCAGTTGTTGGCCTGATGAGTGTGAGCCAGATAGAAGTCCGCCAGCTCCGCTCTCCGGGACGAGGCGCTTAGAGAAAGCCGGACCCTTTTTCCAAGACAGGCCTGCATCTGCTCCACCAGCAGCAGAAATCCGCAGAGCCTGATCTCGTGCCATTCTGAAGCCAGCAGCTTTTGCACTTCTTCGAGTCCGATTTCCCGTCCTGTCGCCTTGACCACACTGCGTGTCTGCGGGCATCTGATCCCGAGGAACTTGTCCCCGTAGCCGTACTCTCCGTATCCCGTCTTGAAAAACCGCGAGAGAAACCCGCTCTGCACCGGGTCGCGCATCGAGGTCATCAAATCGATTATTTCTTGAGCATCTGTCATCCCTGAAAACAGCGTAAAGGTAGTTATTAATTGTGAACTGATTTCATCAGCTTCGGTCGGCTTGGGGCTGCGAGCATTTCCGCTCACACCTGGACCGTGCCCCTGCCTCAACTAAGTAATCGTTAAAAAATAAGTTGCATCACCTTAGGCAATCTTTTTGGTCAATATTCCTTTTTTCATCAGTCATGTGCCACCGGCACACTCCTTCTTCAAAAAGAAATCTATCCTCAAAAATCTTTGCCAAATCTGCGGCAACTTATTTTTTGCCGCTTACTAAAAAGGGGCCTGACTAGAAATAGTCAGCCCCATCAATATCACTCGTCGGTGATTGAAATGATCGCCTGTCTCAAGGAGGAGATGCCCCGGTGAGACGTACGCCGCTATGAACTACTGCTCGTCTTCGAGACGGAGATGCTGTACATAGATGGCCTTAGCCCTGGCTACGCGGCGCTTCTCGGATGGTTTCTCGAAATTCTTGCGTGCACGAAGTTCACGGATAGCTCCGGTCTTCTCGAACTTCCTCTTGAATTTCTTGAGAGCCCTTTCGATGTTCTCTCCTTCCTTTACTGGTACGATAATCATTTCTTTAAATCACCCCCTTTTTCTTTTTAGCGGCGCAAAGATAGTGAATAATTTTTATTATCCAATACCATTCAGCAGATTGACGAAGTCTGCGACTCCTTCAGAAGCCACTTTGCGTATGTGGGTGATCCTGCGGTCAGGAAGCCGCAGAGGTGCCGGATCCACAATATATATAGGTGTGTCGGCGGAGGCGTAGCGGTACAGCCCCGCAGCGGGGTAGACCTGGAGGGATGTCCCTACGATGAGCAGCACGTCCGCGCGGCTTACGAGGTCGATGGCTCTTTCCATCTTGGGAACGGCTTCACCGAAGAACACGATGTGCGGCCTGTACTGCGCCCCGTCGGGAGCCTTGTCCCCGAGATGCACCGAGTCGTAGCCGATGTCTATCACATACTTTTCCGAGTATCCGTCATATTCGTTGCAGCTGTCCTCGGGCCGTATCTTGGTCAGTTCTCCGTGCAGGTGCACCACATGCGTAGAGCCGGCCCTTTCGTGCAGGTTGTCAACATTCTGCGTAATCACGTCCACGATACACTTCCCCTCCAGGGAGGCGATCAGCCTGTGCGCTTCGTTGGGGCGTGCGCCCTCGAGCTCCGCCCTCCGGACATTGTAGAATTCCAGAACCTTCCCCGGGTCCCGCCGCCACCCTTCGACGGAGGCGACCTCCATGGGGTCCACGCCGTTCCACAGGCCCCCGTTGTCGCGGTAGGTCTTCAGTCCGCTCTCCGCGCTGACTCCGGCGCCGGTCAGCACGGCTATCCTTTTCTTCCCGTTCATATCTTCATCTCGAAATAATATCTTCTTGCCCAGTACTCGAACAGCGGGTCTATCACCGAAGGGACTCCGTTGTCGCTGAACGTTATTATCTCTTTCTTGCAGAGCGCGTCCTTGAGCCGGCGCACATTGGCGGACGAGTTGAGGGCGTACTGCTCTATCACATCGGAACTTGTGAACTTGGTCTGCCCGTCGAGCACCGCCCTGAGCAGGCTGACCTGGAACGTGGTCAGGTCCTCCATGGTGGCGATGAAGCGCGGCTCATGTATGGACACTATCGTGCTGAGCGCCTCGTTGAGTATCGGCTCCATTATGTAGCCCTTGGTGAGCGAGTCGCAGATGGCCGAGAAGTGGTTGATGTAGCAGATGTTGTTGCGGAAGAGCTTGCACACTCCGAGCAGCAGGTCCCTGTCGATGACCTTGCCCGAGGCGAGCAGCCCGCGTATCACATGGTCTATGATCTCGCGCGTGTCGATTTCGCCTATCTTCACCCTCTCCGCCTGCCGGAAGAAGTACTTCTTCGTCCCGAATATCTCATGCATGGCGTTGACCTTGGAACCGGTGAATATGTACGACGCGGCGGCCTTGTCTTCGGCGTCCAGCTCGCGGAACACCTCCTCCATCAGGCGGCATGCCCTGTCCCCGTCCTCGGTCAGCATTATGTTCTGGAACTCGTCCATGAGGACATAGATCTTGCGTCCGCACTTGCGGGCTGCGCGGTATGGCAGGGACAGCGCGGCTTTGAGGTCGTCCTGGTCGAGTTCCCAGTTGAGGGAGAGTATCTCCCCGCAGTCGGCGTATCTCTGGGGGTCGAAGACGAAGTGCGTGCCCGGCAACAGCGCCTCCACGATGGGGGTGTAGTCCTGCGGGGAGCCGTATGCGGCGTGGAGCACTTCCGAGCCCAGCCTCGTGGCCAGGTCCCTGAGCGTCCTGACGTTGAGCAGGCTGACGCCGGCGGAGACGAAGTCCGCTCCTGAGGACTTCATGTTGAAGAAAGCCTGCTGCACCAGCGAGGTCTTGCCTGTCTTCGGGGCTTCGTAGATGACGATGTTCTCGCCCTGACCCAGCAGGTTGGCTATGGCGCGCGCCTCGGTCTTCCTGCCGATGTTGCCCTTGCCGGTCACATATTTGCTGTACACGAACGGTATGTCCATAATTCGGAAATGATTTAGGACAAATTTAATAAAATTTTGCGTATAAGATAAAATTGCCTAAATTTGCGCCCGATTATTTATGGCCGACAAGCTCCAGGTCAAGAGCCGTTCACGACGGGCGGCCGCTTGCGGTCCGGACTTTTAAACAAGTTTCAAATGTACGCAATCGTAGACATTGCAGGCCAGCAGTTCAAGGTTGAAGCTGGAAACGAAATCTTTGTGCAGAGGCTCGCTGATGCCAAAGGTGCTGATGTGGAGTTCAAGAAGGTTCTTCTTGTCGCCGGAGAGGGTGACGTGAAGGTCGGAGCTCCTTATGTAGAGGGCGCAGTGGTCAAGGCCACCGTTCTCGATGACGACGCAAAGGCTGACAAGGTTCTTGTATTCAAGAAGATCCGCCGCAAGGGCTTCCAGAAGCTCAACGGTCACCGTCAGAAACTCACCAAGATTAAAATCAACGAAATCGCTTAAGGATTATGGCACACAAGAAAGGTCAATCAAGTTCTAAGAACGGTCGTGAGTCACAAAGCAAACGTCTTGGACTCAAGAAATTCGGCGGCGAAGTCGTTAAGGCCGGCAACATCATAGTACGCCAGAGGGGCACCGTCCACAACCCGGACAGGAATGTCGGAATGGGCAAGGACCACACCCTCTACGCTCTCATTGACGGAACTGTAAAGTTCACCCGCAAGAAGAACGACAAATCGTACGTATCGGTCCTCCCGTTTGAGAATTAATCTCGAAGGGGTTTATGCAGAATCTTTAGGGACTTGCACTTCGAGAAAGGTGTAGGTCCCTTTTAATTTTTCTATATAGTTATGCTGACACTCAAGATGCTCAGGGACGACCCGCAGGGGGTCATCGAAAAATTGAAGATAAAGAATTTCGACGCCAGACCGATTGTGGACAAGGTGCTCGAACTTGATACGCTGCGCCGCAATCTTCAGGCCGAGAGCGACGAGCTCCTCGCCCGTCAGAAGGTGAAGGCTGCGGAGATCGGAGGCTTGATGAAGCAGGGCCTCAAGGATGCCGCCGAGTCCGCAAAGGCGGAGGTCGCCACCCTCAAGACCCGTTCCGGGGAGCTGCTCTCCAGGATGGACGCGGCCACACGGGAGATGGAAAGCCAGCTCGTGCTCATGCCCAACACGCCATGCGCCCTGGTGAAGCCCGGCAAGGGCGCCGAGGACAACGAGGTCGTCAAGATGGGCGGCCCGGAGGTTCAGCTCCCTGAAGGCGCGCTTCCGCACTGGGAACTCGCCAAGAAATATGACATCATCGATTTCGACCTCGGAGTGAAGATCACCGGGGCCGGATTCCCTGTATACAAAGACAAGGGCGCCAAGCTCCAGAGGGCCCTCATCAACTTCTTCCTCGACTGCAACACCGCAGCCGGCTACAAGGAGATGGAACCGCCTGTGATGGTCAACTCCGCTTCAGGCTTCGGCACCGGCCAGCTTCCTGACAAGGAGGGACAGATGTACCACGCCAACCTCGACGACTTCTACATGGTCCCGACGGCGGAGGTTCCTCTCACCAACATCTACCGCGACGTGATTCTCCCGGGCGACCAGATACCGCAGAAAATCACCGCCTACACCCCTTGCTTCCGCCGCGAGGCCGGCTCTTACGGCAAGGACGTGCGTGGCCTCAACCGTCTGCACCAGTTCGACAAGGTGGAGATCGTCCGCATCGAGAAGCCGGAAAACTCCTACGCCGCCCTCGACGAGATGGTGGCCCATGTGGAGTCCCTGGTGAACAAGCTCGGACTGAAGTACAGGATACTCCGCCTCTGCGGCGGCGACCTGAGCTTCACCTCAGCCATCACCTACGACTTCGAGCTCTGGTCGGCGGCGCAGCAGAGGTGGCTGGAAATATCCTCCGTGTCCAACTTCGAGACCTACCAGTCCAACCGTCTGCACCTGCGCTACCGCGACGATAGCGGCAAGACGCGGCTGGCCCACACCCTCAACGGAAGCTCCCTCGCCCTGCCTCGCGTGGTAGCGGCCCTCCTTGAGGACAACCAGACGCCGGAAGGCATAATAATCCCTGATATCCTCAGGCCTTACACCGGATTCGACAAGATTGATTAAGGAAGGTTCAGTAATATTAGGCATCGATCCCGGGACCAACATTCTTGGTTTCGGGATTATATGCATAGATGCGGCCCGCAAGCCACAGTATGTGGACATGGGCGTGCTCGACCTGCGCAAGATAAGTTCGCCGTATGACAAACTGGAGATGATTTCCGAGAAGGTCGGCGCCCTGTGTGACATCCACCATCCGCAGTGCATGGCCATCGAGTCCCCGTTCTATGGCAAGAACGCACAGGTTATCTTCAAGCTCGGACGAGCCCAGGGAGCGGCGATGGTGGCGGCCCTGTCCAGAGGGGCAGAGGTCTACGAATACGCCCCCCGCGAGGCCAAGATCGCCATCTGTGGCAACGGCGCGGCCTCCAAGGAGCAAGTCTGCCTGATGGCCCAGAAAACTCTTGGCATACAAATTGATAATAAATACCTTGACGCCACTGACGCGCTTGCGTTGGCGCTCTGCCATTTTTACCGATCAATAAATCCATTCAACGGCGGCGGCTCCGGCCACTCGTCCTGGGAGAAATTTGTTTCGGAAAATCCGGGCAGAATAAAATAAGAAGTTGTTTTCAAAACAACTTCTAAGTAAGCGGCAAAACAGTTTGCCCGAGACGAGACGACTTGTTTTTTATACTGAACAATATGAGAGTATTTAGATCGATTCTGATGTCGTGCCTCTTGTTTTCCGGGTTCGGCCTCTATGCGCAGAACAAGATTTCTGCTGTGCTGACGGACTCCTCAAGCGGAGACCCCCTGGGATTCGTGACGGTGTCGCTTTTCAGGGAAGGCAAGGACAAGCCGCTCAAGTATGCCTTGAGCGACGACAAAGGCAAAGTGGCCATAGAATCGGTCGCCAAAGGCACCTATACCTTTAAGGCTGAACTGCTTGGCTACAAGGCTTATACCGCCACTGTCAAGGTGGATGCGAAGCCCGTGGACTTGGGTACTCTCAAGATGAGCGTCGACAGCGAGCAGCTTGACGCCGCGTCGGTGTCGGCTGTCGGCAATCCGATAATAGTCAAGAAGGACACGATAGAATTCAACGCGTCCTCGTTCAAGACTACCGACAACGATGTCCTTGAGGATCTCCTCAAGAAACTCCCTGGCGTCGAAGTGTCCGAAGACGGCTCGGTGAGCGTCAACGGGCAGAGCATATCCAAGATCACGATAGACGGCAAGACCTTCTTCCTCAACGACCCGCAGCTCGCCACCAAGAACATCCCGGCGAAGATGGTCAACAAGTTGAAAGTCATCCAGAAGAAGTCCGAGCAGGCCGAGTTTACCGGCATCGATGACGGCCAGGAGGAGACGGTGATCGACCTCTCCGTGCAGCCGGGCATGATGAAGGGACTCTTCGGAAACGTGGCTGCAGGCGCGGGATACGACATCCCGTCCCAGGACGGCATCAAGAGCGACGTCCGCTATCAGGGCAACGCCTTCGTCGGGCGCTTCACCGACAAATCGCAGGTCAGTCTCATCCTCAACGGCAACAACACCAACAACCGCGGCTCCTCCAACTTCTCCGGCAACATGATGCGCGGGATGATGGGCGGCGGCGGAATGGGGCGCGGCCAGGGCGGCTGGGGCGGCGGCAACGGCATCACCACCTCGTATATGGGCGGTCTCAACGGGGCATGGACCCTGTTTGACGACAAGATGAATCTGGGCGGCAACTACCTCTACAACACCAGTGACAACGATGTCGAGGAGAGCAGCGTCAGGACGACCTATCTCAACGACTACAACCTCCTCTACAACAGCAGCGGCGTGAGCAACACCCACTCCGACGGGCATCGTTTCGGGCTTCGCCTGGAGCACAAGTTCTCGGACAACACCTCCATACTCTTCGAGCCGTCCGTCAACTTCGGTACCGGGCACTACGGCCAGTTCAGCAGGGACTCGACCTACCGCGACGACCTCCTGGGCAATGTCACCAAGCTCAATGACGCCTATACGGACAACAGCGGCAGCAACCGCAACGCGAGCGCGGGCGGATTCTTCCTCTTCCGCCAGAGACTCGGGCTCCCGGGGCGCACGATGACCGCTATGGTGAACTTCAACCTCTCCAACAATGTCCTTGACGGGCTCAACAACAACGGGACGACCTCCTATGACGGCGGCGTGACGACCACGGACAAGGTCAGCCAGAGTTTCAACAACAACCAGAAGTCATATTCCGTGATCGGCGACCTCACCTTCACGGAACCTCTCGGCAACCACTTCTATGTCGAGGCCAACTACTCCTACCGCTGGAGCAAGTCATCCTCCAAGAAGCAGACCTACGACCTGCTCAACGGGGGAGTGATGGACTACAACTACTCCAACGAGATCATCAACGACAACATCCGCCAGGAAATCGGCGTCAACGCCCTCTACCAGGACAAGCGCTTCCGCGCCCAGGTCGGCTTCGCCGCGATGCCGACGAAGACCTACAACAGCACGACCCGCTACAACTCCGCCGACGGCAGCTACACTCCTCAGGAGTACAGCGATTCCCGCTGGAACTTCTCGCCTCAGGCTATGATGTTCATGGATGTCAACGACAATTTCAACTGGAGGCTCTTCTACCGCGGCGAGTCGTCGCAGCCGTCCACCTCGCAGCTCATGCCTGTGCCGGACAACTCCGACCCTCTCAACGTCAGCTTCGGTAACCCTACGCTGACTCCGTATTTCTCGCACAATCTCAGGGGCGACCTCCGCTACTCCAACAGGGAGCGCTTCTCTTCGTTCAACATCCGTTTCAACGGCGGATTCACCCAGAACCCTATCGTCAACCTCGTGTGGTACGGGACCAACGGCGGCCAGTATACGATGCCGTTCAACGGTCCGACCACGTCCAACGCGAGCGTCAACGCCTTCGGCAATATCCCTATCGGCAAGAGCAGTTTCTCTGTCAGCAACTCCCTTGGGCTCAACTGGCGCAAGAGCGCCTCTTATGTCGGGACGGGAATCGGGGATTATGACGGTTCTGACTTCTATGGCTTCATGGAGCAGCTCGTTGCTGATTTCAATGACCCGGCCTTCTATGCGGCGCACATCACGGAGAACACCACCCGTACCCTCAGCGCCAACGACCGCCTCCGCTTCACTTACCGCGGCACGGCCCTGGAGGCCAGCCTCGGCGGCAGCACGAGGATGAACAGATCATGGTACTCCATCTCCACGACCAAGGACCAGACCACTACCTGGAACAACCAGATGTCCGCGAGCCTGACCTGGAACTGGACGGCCACAGGCATAAGCCTCAAGAGCGACTTCGACTACAACTGGTACAACGGATACTCCACCGAGCAGCCGTCCCAGAGCGTGCTCAACGCGGAGATATCCAAGCTCCTCTTCAACAACAACATGACCCTTTCCCTGCGCGGATACGACATCCTCGGGCAGTCCAAGAACCTGACGGTGTCGGACAGCGCCAACTACCATAGCGAGGCTGTCAACAACACCCTCGGGCGCTATGTGGTCGTGTCCATGACATGGAGGTTCGGCACCATGGGCAACAGGCGCGGCGCCCGCCGCGGCATGGGCGGTCCTGGCGGCCCCGGAGGCCCTGGCGGCGGTCCGGGAGGCCCGATGCCCATGATGTAATTTTTTCGTATCTTTGCCCTTCATGACCCTTTTGAAGGGCATTTTTATTGAACGGAGATGAATATCAAGGAATTTTTCAACAACTGGATTGTCAAGAACTTGCTGCTGGCGGCCGCGATGGTGGCCGTGATAGTGGGCGTCGTGTCCCTGATCCTGTCACTCATGACCAGGCACGGACAGGCTATCCCCGTTCCCGACTTCTCGGACATGGCTCCCGCCGAGGCGCAGGCCGTGGCTTCCGCAGCCGGGCTCAGGGTGGCGGTGACCGATTCGGTATATGTCAAGAGGATGAAGCCCGGCGCCGTGTATATGCAGACCCCGAAAGCCGGGTCAAGTGTCAAGAAGGGCCGCAAGATACGCCTGACCGTCAATACCGTGCTCCCGAAGGAGGTATATATGCCGTCCCTCGTGGGCGTGTCCCTGCGCCAGGCCAAGGCGGAACTGCTCCGCAACGGTCTGACTCTCGGGAAGATAATCTATGTGCGTGACATCGCCACCAACAATGTCCTCCGCCAGCAGCGCTACGGCTTCGACATTGCGCCGGGCACTCCTGTGTCCAGCGGCACTTCGATCAATCTCGTCCTCGGCCTGGGCGACGATGACCAGACCCGCATCCCGGATGTCACCGGCAAGACATATCTCCAGGCCGTAGACATCCTCCAGGACAATTCTCTCAACATCGGGCGTGTCCGTTATGAGGCCGCAGTGCGTGACTATGCCGATTCTGCCAGCGCCGTGGTGCATTCGCAGAACCCGTCCGAGGAGTCAGTGCGCAAGGGCACTGAAGTGTCCCTTTATCTCAAGAAGAAGTGATGGAAGAGGAGCTTTTCGAACATTTCCGGCTTGAGGTGGACAAGGGGCAGACCCCCATGCGCATCGACAGCTACATGGCGACCCACATGGAGGACACCTCCCGCAGCCGCGTGCAGCAGGCCCTCAAGGCCGGATATGTGCATGTGGGCGACGAGGTCGTCAAGTCCAACTTCATAGTCCGCCCGGGCGATGTCATCCGCTTCGTGATGCCTTATCGCAGGCGCGGGATGGAGATCCTTCCGCAGGACATTCCGCTGGACATAGTATACGAGGACGATGATGTGCTCGTCATCAACAAGCCTGCCGGGATGGTGGTCCATCCGGGACATGGCCATTTCGAGGGGACACTCGTCAACGCCCTCTCGCATCATCTCGGGATAAGCCAGGGGCCGGAAGCCGAAGATGAGAGGATGGGAGTCCTGGTGCACCGCATCGACAAGGACACGAGCGGCCTGCTCGCCGTGGCGAAGAACGAGGAGTCCCAGCTCAAGCTCGCCAGGCAGTTCTTTGACCACAGCATCGAGAGGCGTTATGTGGCGGTGGTGTGGGGCGATGTCAAGGAGGACGAAGGGACGGTGGACGGCAACATAGGGCGCGATCCCAACGACCGTCTCCGCTTCAAGGTATATGACGACGAGGAGCGTGGCAAGCGTGCCGTGACCCACTACCGCGTGCTGGAGCGTTTCGGCTTCGTGACCCTGCTCGAATGCAGGCTGGAGACCGGGCGCACCCACCAGATCAGGGTGCACATGTCCAGCATAGGGCATCCGATATTCAACGATGAGCGTTACGGCGGCAGCGAAATACGCAAGGGGACGATATACTCCAAGTACAAGCAGTTCATAGCCAACTGCTTCGAGATATGCCCACGCCAGGCCCTGCACGCCAAGACTCTCGGATTCGTGCATCCTGGCACGGGGGAGTGGCTCCAGTTCGACTCCCCGCTGCCTGCCGATATGGAGAACCTGCTGGCCAAGTGGCGCAAGTATTGCTCCCAGATGCCGGAAGAACAGCAATGATATGAAGCTCAAGCTTTTTATACTCTGCACTATATCTGCCGTGCTGCTGAGCCTGCCGTGGCTCGTGCCGCATGCCGGGGCGCTCGCTCTCGCGGGCTTCGTGCCCCTTTTGCTTGCCGACTATGCCGCTGACTGCGGGGGCGTCCGCAAGTTTTTCTTCTATTATTTCTGGACCTTCGTCCTCTGGAACGCCCTCACGACTTTCTGGGTGTGCAACGCCACCGTGGGAGGGGGTATCTTCGCGATTGTGGCCAATGCCCTGCAGATGGCCTTGATATGGGCCCTGTTCCGCCTGGCGAAGCGTCACCTCGGGGGAGCCGTGCCGTATATCTTCCTGGCTGTGATGTGGATAGCCTGGGAGAGGAAGTATTTTTCTGTGGACATATCCTGGCCTTGGATTGTGCTCGGCAACGCATTCGCGCGCAGCACGCACAGCATCCAGTGGTATGAGTACACCGGTACGCTGGGAGGTTCCATGTGGATATGGGTGACCAATCTCGGCCTCTTCGGCATGATGCGCTCTGTGGGGACAGGGGCTTGGGGGACATGGACCTCGTGGGCTAAGATTTCCTCCGCCGCCGGGCTTGTCCTTGCGGTGGTGGGGCCTATCGCCGCCTCGTCCGTCATATACAACACTTATCAGGAGAAATCCGAGGGCAAGGTCAATGTCATCATAGGCCAGTCCAACTTCGACCCATACCACAAATACAAGCTTGTCAGCCAGGCAGACCAGAACAAGGCCATAGTCTCCATCTTCGAGAATGCGCTCCGCGAGGAGGGTGATCCGGCTTCACGCGTGCTGCTCGTGGCGCCGGAGACGATAACCGCCGACGTGGTGCTCAACCACTTGGAAGATTCTCCTACAGTGCGCAGCTTCCGGGGGATGCTGGACCGGCATCCGCGCGCGGCGCTGCTGTTCGGGGCGAGCAGCTACCGGACCTATCCTTCCGGGAAGGCTCCGTCTGTGCTTGCCCGGAAATACGGGGACGGCTGGGTGACATCGCACAACAGCGCCATAGTCCTGGATTCGGCAGGCAGGAGCGAGGTGTATCTGAAGAGCCGCCTCGTGGTGGGTACGGAACTCACCCCTTATCCGAAGGTTTTCGTGCCGCTGGACGAGAAACTATCCGAGCTGTTCGGGACGGGCGGCCTGATGGGGCGCTGTGAGGGGCAGAGCGAGGCTTCCGTCCTGCATTTCGACGGGGTGCCGTTCGGCTGCGCCGTCTGCTACGAGTCGATATACGGGGAATATTGCACGGAATATGTGCGCAAGGGCGCCAAGATGATGACCGTCATCACCAATGACGGCTGGTGGGGTGACACCCCGGGGTACAAGCAGCATCTGAGCTATTCCTGCCTGCGTGCCATCGAGTTGCGCCGCGACATAGCCCGCAGCGCCAACACCGGCATCTCCTGCATCATAGACCAGCGGGGCGACATACTCGAGAAGACCCCGTGGTGGGAGGAGGCCACCATCTCCTCTACGGTCAATCTCAACTCTTCCGAGACTTTCTTCGTGCGCAACGGAGACATTGCCGGCCGCGTCTGCACGCTCGCTTTCCTGCTGCTTGCGGCCCTGCTTGTGGCTAAACTGCTGCTCGCTCTCGTGTCCCGTGACAGGAGGAAGCGTTAGAGTTTCCAGTCGATAGGGCTTTTGCCTTCCGCGGCGAGAATCTCGTTGGTCGCGGAGAAGTGCCGGCATCCGAAGAACGCGCCCCTTGCCAGCGGTGAGGGGTGCGGCGCTTCGAGCACATGGTGCCTGGACTTGTCCACGAGGACGGCTTTGCTGCGCGCATAGTTGCCCCAAAGCAGGAACACCACGCCCTCGCAGCGGTCTGAGATGGTCTTTATCACGGCGTCCGTGAATGTCTGCCAGCCTATCCTGCTGTGGGAGGCGGGCTGTCCGGCGCGGACGGTGAGTACGGAGTTCAGGAGCAGCACTCCCTGCTCCGCCCATGGGCGGAGATCCGGGCTTCCCGACATCCTGATGCCGAGGTCGCTCTCGATTTCCTTGAATATGTTTTTCAGGGACGGCGGAGCCTCGACCCTTTGCGGCACCGAGAACGACAGGCCCATGGCCTGGCCGTAGCCGTGGTACGGGTCCTGGCCGAGTATGACGACCTTGACCTTGTCCAGGGGGCAGAGCTCGAATGCCTTGAAAATCTGTCCTCCCGGAGGGAAGATCACTTCTCCGGCCTGTTTCTGTCTGTGCAGTTCCTGCACGAGGGCTGCGAAATACGGTTTCTCAAACTCGGCGCCGAGCGCCTCCTTCCAGCTCTTCTCTATCTGTACGTCCATCCTTTCCTGAATATTTTTACGAATTTAAGAAATTATTCCTACCTTTGGCGCCGGAAAACTTCGCTTGGTTAGAATTCATTAAGGGGTGCTCCGGATTTTTCCGTGGCTGAGATTATACCCATAACCTGATCCGGGTAATGCCGGCGTAGGGAAATGCCTCCCCTTATACATTGTTTTACTTATAGTTACATTTAATGAGAAAGAATGTATTTTTTGTGATGCTCCTGCTTTCGGCCTCGGTGGCCGGTGCGCAGACGGCAAAAGACTCGCTTCTGGTCGAACAGCTTGAGGGGGCGGTCGTAAAGGGAGTTAAGGTGCAGGAAAACGCGCCTTACGCAGTCGCCAACATCAACGGGACTTCGCTCAAGTCCTTCAGCCGCAGCGGCAAGGAACTTCCGTTCCTCATCGCGCGGACACCTGGCGTGATAGCCTGGAGCGAGAACGGTGTCGGTACCGGCACCAGCTACATGCGCATCCGCGGAGCGGGGGATTCCCGCATCAATGTGACCCTTGACGGTGTGCCTCTCAACTCTCCTGAGGACCAGTGCGTATTCTGGGCCAACATGAACAGCTACGCCTCATTCATGGAGAGCGTGCAGATCCAGCGCGGTGTCGGCACCTCCACCAACGGTGACGGAGCCTTCGGCGGCACAGTGGCCATGAAGAGCATGTCGGCGTCCCTGCTGCCTTATGCGGAGCTTACCGCCTCATACGGCTCATACAACACACTCAACGCCGGCATCACGGCCTCCACCGGCCTGCTCTGGAACCACCTCATCATCGACGGTGCCTACCACGAGACTTCCACGGACGGCTATGTGCACGGGACATCGGGCCGTTCCGGTTCATACTATGCCGGGCTCACCTGGCTCGGGCGCGACTTCAGCATCAAGTACCGCAACTTCGGCAACTTCGAGCACACCGGTCAGGCCTGGAGCGGAGTGACGGCAGGTAACGATGACCTGTCTCTGATGGACGGTACCTATGGCGCTTCCACAGGTATCCGCACCTACGACGACCTCTACCGCGTGGGCCTCGGCCGCTACAACTCCCTCTACGAGTACCTTGTCACCGATGCCGACGGCAAGTTCGTGCGCGATGCGGACGGCAACTACCAGACTGCCCGCTACAAGCTCAAGGACGGCTCATATTGGGACAAGACCACGGACAACTTCGTGCAGAACCACAACATCCTCTCCGCCGTGTGGAATGTGGACGAGCACTGGGACATGAACCTCTCGCTGCACTACACCTACGGTTACGGCTACTACGATGAGTTCCGCTACAACAACAAGCTTTCCAAGTTCGGCCTCACTTTCAAGAACCCTGACGGCACTGCGCTCAAGAAGAGCGACTTCGTGCGTCAGAAGGGCCTCACACAGCACACTTATGGCGCCGTGTACAATGTCAGCTATCACGATGAGCTCTGGGATGTAATAGGTGGAGTGAGCGCGCAGAACTTCCGCTCCAACCATTTCGGACACCTCACCTATGTGGGCAATGACGCCCTCGCCGCGGCCATACTCGACGCCTCAGGCAGGTATACCTACTACGGCTCAGACGCCTTCAAGGGCGACTACAGCGCCTTCATCAAGGCCTCGCTCAGTCTCGGAGAGCACTGGGACATCTTCGGAGACCTCCAGTACCGCAGGGTGGACTACAGGACCGACGGACGCAACGACAAGTTCGTGTACAACAAGGCGGAAGGGACTTATGCCAACCAGATGCTCGATGTGGACAATCACTACAACTTCTTCAATCCGAAGGGTGGAGTGAGCTACACCAACGGCGCCCACCGCGCATACGCTTCAGTGGCCCTCAGCCACCGCGAGCCTGAGCGCAACAATTTCACGGACAACTACAACTATCCGGCCCCTGTGGCCGAGAGCCTGATCGACTACGAAGCCGGTTACCAGCTCAACGCCGGCAGTTTCCGCGCCGGGGTCAATCTCTACTACATGGACTACCGCAACCAGTTCGTCCAGACCGGAATGAAGAGCGACATCGGCGAGTACCTCACCGCCAACATCGCCAAGTCCTACCGTACCGGCGCCGAGCTCAGCCTCGCATGGGATGTGACCCGCTGGCTGACCCTTGAGGGCAACGCCGCCCTGAGCGCCAACAGGATATTGGACTTCGACGAGTATGCCGAGGACTGGGCCGCCAAATACCGCGTCATCCACTATGACAAATCTACGCTCGCGTTCTCCCCGGCAGCGATCCTCAACGGCTTCGCCGACTTCCACTTCGGAGCTTTCGACGCCGTATGGCACACCGGATTCGTGGGACGCCAGTATCTTGACAACACGGCCAACGAGGACCGCTCGCTGCCGGCATACACCTGCTCCGATGTCAACTTCGGCTACACCTTCAATTTCAAAGGGGCTCTCAAGGAACTTCGCCTCGGGCTCACCCTCAACAATGTGTTCAACAGCCATTTCGCTACAAGCGGCTGGGTTTACTCAGCCATAAGCGAGAGCTCAGGACATCCGAACGACAATCGCTATTACCAGATAGGTTTCGTCCCGAACGCCGGATTCACCGCCCTCGGGAACGTGACACTGAAATTCTAAACCGCTTTTATGCAGGACTTCATCGCCACACACTGGCTTGACATCCTGACCACAGCCCTGGGGCTCGCCTATATCCTCCTGGAATACAAGGCGAGCCTTTGGCTTTGGCTGGTGGCTTTCGTGATGCAGAGCCTCGATGTCGTGCTCTACTATCAGCACGGCCTGTATGCCGACTGCGGCATGGAATTCTACTACATCGCGATGACCATCTACGGCTACATCAACTGGAAGTACCTCAAGAACAAGGATGACAAGCCTCGGACTGTCACGCATTTCGAGCGCCGCTACATCCTCCCGTGGACCGTCGCGACCCTCGCACTGTGGGGGCTGATCTATTTTCTCCTTGTCCGCTTCACGGATTCCCGGGTTCCGCTTACCGACAGCCTCACCACTGCCCTGAGTTTCGTAGGATGCTGGGCGCTTGCGCGCAAGTATCTGGAGCAGTGGTTGATATGGATAGTTGTAGATATCATCACCTGCGCTCTTTACTTCTACAAAGGCATCCCGTTCAAAGCGTCCCTCTACGGTCTGTATGTGATTATCGCGGTGGCCGGCTACATCAAGTGGCGAAAAATGCTTAATATTTCATAACTTTGTATGTCATGAAAGTCAAGGCTTTGTTCCCGGGGTCTTTCGACCCCTTCACTTCCGGACACCTCAACATCCTGCGCAGGGCGCTGACGATGTTTGACGAGGTGACCGTGGCCGTCGGCATCAACCAGGACAAGCGCGGGTTCTTTACCGGCGAGCAGAAGCTGGACATCATCCGCCAGACCGTGCGCGGGATCGACAATGTCGTGATCATGCAGTATGACGGGCTGACCGTGGACATCTGCCGCGAACTCGGTATCTGTCATATAGTCAGGGGAGTGCGCAACATGCTTGACTTCGAGAACGAGAGGGCCATAGCCGACGCCAACCGCCGCCTGGCCCCCGAGATAGAGACGATAATCATCCCTACCGCCCAGGAGTTCGCGCACATCTCATCTTCTGCCGTGCGTGACATTCTCCGCCATCACGGCGACACCTCCCTGTTCATGGAGGAGTGGGTCAAACTTCCTGATGTCGGGATATGAGAAGACTTGTCCTCTGCCTCGCCTGTATGCTGTCTGCGCTCATGTTGTCTGCGCAGACCGATTCCCTTGACCGCTATGCGGGGCTGGACAGTCTCCTGACGCAGTTCTACACCTCTCTCGAAAGGGAGAGCATAGAAGCCAAGAACTCAGAATTCGACAATCTCATCTCCAGCTGCCGCGACTCTCTGACAAGGCAGCATGTCACCTTGAGGATATTCGACCACTACCGCCATTCCAGAGTGATGGGCGAAGAGGCAGTGGCCATACATGTCTACGACACCTGGCTGGCTACGGGCCTGGTGCGCACGGCGACGGACATAGAACTGATGGACGCCGAAATCTTCGCGGACTTCAACCGCAGCTCCCTCATCGGGATGACGGCGCCTGAGGTAAGTCTACTGAAGCCTTGCGGAGGCCGCGAGACAGTGCCGGCCAAGGGCAAGGTGGCGGTGCTTTTCTTCTACGACACTTCTTGTGCGAAGTGCCGTCTCGAGAGCCAGGTGCTCCCTTCTGTGCTGTCGCAGGTGGACTTCCCGATGAACTTCTACGCGGTCTATGTGGGTACGGACAAGGGGGAGTGGAAGGCGTTCCGCAGGAACTTCAGGATTCCGGGACGGAAAGTCAGGCTCCATCACCTCTGGGATCCGGACATGGACTCCGATTATCAGAAATACTACGGGGTCACCGGTACGCCGAGAATGTTTGTAGTGTGGAAGGACGGGGAGATACTCGGCAGGAGACTTGAGGTCGCCAATCTGCAGGAAATCATCCACTATATAAGCATTACAGATGGCAGGGAAAACCAGAAAAAGCAGTAAGTCCTCCTCTGTCGACCCATCTTACCTTGACAGGCAGAAGGACTCCCTCAAACGGAAATACCGCAAGACCACGCTCTTCAACGAGCAGGAACTTGCGGCAATCGATGAATATTGCAGACGCTTCAAGGTCTCTTCACGTTCGGCCCTTGTGAGGGAGGCCCTTATGGAGCGTGTCCTCAAGGGCCTCGAAGAGAACCATCCGACCCTCTTTTAGAAGATGAAGTCGATCACGTCCTTGATGTTCTGGACATAGTGGAACGTCAGGCCGTCGATATACACGGGCTTTATGTCCTCGATGTCCTTGCGGTTGTCCTCGGAGATGACGATCGTGTGGACTCCGGCCCTCTTGGCGGCGAGAATCTTCTCCTTGATGCCGCCCACCGGCAGCACTCTTCCCCTCAGGGTCATCTCTCCTGTCATGGCGAGGCCGTGCATCACCGCCTGTCCCCTCAGGGCTGACACCATCGAGCTTACCATGGTGATACCTGCGGACGGACCGTCCTTAGGGGTGGCGCCCTCCGGCACATGGACATGGATGTCCTTGGCGGCGAACTCCTCGGAAGTGATGTTGGCCATCTCCGGATGAGCCTTTATATATTGGTAGGCGATGGTGGCCGACTCCTTCATCACGTCGCCGAGATTTCCGGTCATGGTCATCACTCCCTTGCCGTTGGACACGGAACTCTCCACGAAGAGAATCTCGCCTCCCATCTGGGTCCAGGCCAGTCCTGTCACCACTCCCGGCGCCTCGTTGCCCTTCTGCTTGTCGTGGAAGGCGACCGGCAGTCCGAGATACTCCTTGAGCATGTCCTTCTTGATCACCTTAGGGCATTCTTCCGTGAGCGCTATCTTCTTGGCGCTCACGCGGGCTATCTTCGCTATCTGCTTCTCAAGTCCGCGCACGCCGGATTCGTGGGTGTACTGGTCTATGATCTCCGCGAGGGCCGGCTTGTCGATCTTGAGGGTGCCCTTGGCTATACCATGCTCCTCCAGCTGCTTAGGCACCAGGAACTTCTTGGCGATCTCCATCTTCTCCTCGGCGAGGTAGCCGGTGACATTGATCACCTCCATACGGTCGAGCAGGGCCGGCTGTATCGGCGAGATGCTGTTGGCTGTCGTGATGAAGAGCACATTGCTCAGGTCGTAGTCGAGATCGAGATAGTTGTCGTGGAACGCTCCGTTCTGCTCCGGGTCGAGAGCCTCCAGCAGCGCTGATGACGGGTCGCCCTTGAAGTCGGAGCTGAGCTTGTCGATCTCGTCGAGGACTATCACAGGGTTGGAGGTGCCGGCACGGGCGATTCCGTTGAGGATACGGCCCGGCAGCGCGCCCACGTAAGTCTTGCGGTGTCCGCGGATCTCAGCCTCGTCGTGCATGCCTCCGAGGGCGATGCGGACATATTTGCGTCCGAGCGCCTTGGCTACTGACTTGCCGAGGGAGGTCTTGCCGACTCCCGGAGGGCCGTAGAGGCAGAGGATAGGGGATTTCATGTTGCCCTTCAGCTTCAGCACGGCCAGATACTCGATGATCCTGTCCTTGACGGTGTCCAGCCCGTAGTGGTCGTGGTCGAGCACCTTCTGGGCGTGGTTCAGGTCGAGGTTGTCCTTGCTCATCTCTCCCCACGGCAGCTGGAGCATGAACTCCAGGTAGTTGTACTGCACGCTGTAGTCAGGGGAGGACGGGTTGTATTTCTCCAGTTTGGCGAGCTCCTTGTTGAAGACCTCGGCGATCTCCTCGGGCCACTTCTTCTTGGCGGCCTTCTCCCTGAAGCGGTCGAACTCCTCGGCATCGTCCATTCCGAGCTCTTCCTGGATGGTGCGCAGCTGGTTGTTGAGGTAGTATTCCCTCTGCTGCTGGTCCATCTCGCTCTTGACCTTCTGGTTGATCTCCTGCTTTATCTTCATCAGCTCGATCTGCACGTTGAGCATCGAGAGGAGCTTGAGACCGCGGACCTTGACGTCGTCGTATTCGAGCAGGCCCATCTTCGTCTCGAAGTTCTCCACGTCGATAGTGGTGGCGATGAAGTTCACGAGGAAGCGGAAGTCGTCTATCGCCTTGACGGCGCCGATGGTCTCGCGGGTGCCGAGGTTGGACGAGCGGAGTATGTTGATCGCCTTGTCCTTGAGGGCTTCGCCGATTGCCTTTATGTCAGTGCTGTGGTTGTCCTCCTTCAGCACATCGTCGAGATAGTGCACCTTGGCGGTGATATATGGCTCGTATCCGAGCACTCCGTCCAGCTCAAGACGCTTGAAAGCCTGCAGGATGGCGGTCACGGTGCCGTCCGGCATCTCCAGGGTCTTGATAATCTTGCACACTGAGCCGTAGCGGAAAAGATCCTCTTCCTGAGGCTCTTCCACCATGACGTCCTCCTGCGGCACGGCGCCGATGAAGAATCCTCCCTTCTCGGCGTCCTGGATGAGTTTCATGGACTTCTCGCGTCCTATCGTGACAGGGTAGATGGACCCCGGGAACAGCACCGCATTGCGCAAAGCCAGAATCGGCAGCACATCAGGCAGTTCCGTCTCGTCAAACTTCATGGCTCCCTCGCCCTGGAGCACCGGTATGATGCTTACTTCCGCTCCGGACGGGAAAGTGATTTTCTTATCTTGTCTCATAATTCTGTCAATTTGTCAGTTTTTGTTGCGGCTAAATCCGGTCTGACATTATAGTCAATCTCTATGCCACTGCAAAAATAGCAACTAATGTCAGAACTATTTTGAATAATGAAAAAAATAATATATTTTTGCACTCCAAACTTTTCGAAAATTATTGAAAATTAAATATTAAGACAATGACTAAAGCAGAAATCGTTAACGAGGTTGCCAAATCTACCGGCATCGAGAAGGTTACGGTGCAGACTGTTGTGGAAGCCACAATGGAGAGCATCAAATCATCAATTATCAAGGGTAACCCTGTTTACCTGCGTGGTTTCGGCAGCTTCATCATCAAGCATCGCGCTCAGAAGGCTGCCCGCAACATCACCAAGCAGACGACAATGACCATCCCTGCACACGACATCCCGGCATTCAAGCCGTCCAAGTCATTCGTCGCTGCAGTAAAGACCAAATAATCATTAAATATGCCAAACGGAAAGAAGCATAAGAGACATAAGATGTCAACGCACAAGCGTAAGAAGCGCTTGCGTCTGAACAGACATAAGAAGAAGTAGTCGAGAAAAGCCTGACGGGAGATCCGGCGGGCTTTTTTAGTGATTGATGCAAATGGAAAACACCGCGAAAACAGAAAAAGATCTGGTGGTCGACGCCTCGGCCTCGGAAGTCCGGATAGCCTTGATGGAGAACCATCGGCTGATCGAACTTGACAGAGAGTCAACCAAGGATCACGGCTTCTCGGTAGGTGATGTCTATCTTGGCAGAGTCAAGAAGATTCTCCCTGCCCTGAACGCTGCTTTCGTGGACATAGGTGACAGCAAGGAGGCTTTCATCCACTATCTTGACCTCGGACTGTATTTCACCGCGTTCGACACGTTCGTCCGCGAGAGCAACCCCAACAAGAATCTCGGGGAGCTCTATTCCAAGATCAAGACAGGGCCGGTCCTCGCCAAAGAGGGCCGCATCGAAGACCACCTCAAGCCCGGGCAGATGATCATCGCCCAGATTGTCAAGGAGCCTATCTCCACCAAAGGATCCCGGCTGACAGCGGAGATTTCATTGGCAGGACGCAACATTGTACTGCTCCCTTTCGCAGAGAAAGTGAGCGTTTCCCAGAAGATCTCCTCCCGCGAGGAGAAAAAGAGACTTGAAGTCCTGGTGCGCAGCATTCTGCCGCACAACTACGGCGCCATCATCCGCACGGCTGCGGAGGACAAGAACGCCGCGGTGCTTGTGGCCGAACTCCGCTCTCTGATAGAGAAGTGGGAGGGTTCGTGGAAACGGATCGCGGCGTCGAAGGGCGTCAAACTGCTCTTCACCGAGTACGACAGGACCACGGCGACCATCCGCGACCTTTTCAACGAGACATTCTCCAATGTCTATGTGAACGATCCCAAGATCTATGATGAGGTGCGGCGCTACGTGTCGCTCATCTCCCCGGACAGGGAGAAGATAGTCAAGCTCTATGAAGGCAAGGAGCCGATATTCGACCATTTCGAGGTGTCGCGCCAGATCAAGAGCTCATTCGGCAAGATCGTGCCGATGAAGCAGGGCGCTTACCTGGTGATCGAGACGACAGAGGCTCTCAATGTGATCGATGTCAACAGCGGCATCAGGGCCAAGACCAATGACCAGGAAGAGAACACCTTCGAGGTCAACAAGATTGCGGCGGAAGAGATTGCCCGCCAGCTTCGCCTCCGTGATATGGGAGGCATCGTCATAGTCGATTTCATCGACATGGACAAGGCTGAGCACCGCAATGAGCTCTTCAAGTATATGAGGGACCTTATGGAGTCGGACAGGGCCAAGCACAATGTCCTGCCTCTTACCAAGTTCGGCCTCATGCAGCTCACCCGCCAGCGCATACGCCCCGTGACCGAGATAGACACCGCGGAGAAATGCCCTCTGTGCCACGGCACCGGCAAGATCACCTCTACGGCCGTCATTGACGAGCAGATAGAGAGGGTCCTGGCCGACTTCGTGGAGAAGGGCGGAAAGACATTTACGCTCAAGGTCAGCCCTATCCTGGGCGCGTACCTGAGCCGCGGATTCAATTCTTTTGTCCGCAAGTGGAAACGCAAGTACAAATGCAAGCTGGAGATTGTCGAAGACAACGACTTCAGCATCCTGCAATATGAATTCTATGATGAAAAAGGAAAGGCTCTCAATTGAGAGCCTTTCCTTTTGCGCTTGCTGCGCAAGCGCAATCTTCTCAACCCCAGTCTGCTGTCGCAGACAGCCCCTTTCAGGGGCATGCCGGCTCGGCGAGCCTTCGCCGGTCGTCTTCGCTGCTCGTTTGCTTTGCAAACTTGCTGACGCTCCGCCGCGTCGCTGACGCGACCATTTGGGAGGGCCTTTCCTTTTCAGAATCTATTCGTAGTCGCCGGCGGGGTGTTTGACGTCCCTTACCGCGACATCCCACACCTTGCAGCACAGGTCCTTGCCGTCAGGCCCCTCCACATAGAGGGTCACGACATAGCGGGCGTTGTCCTTGGCGTATTCGTGCACAGGGTTCTGCTCGGTGGAGGTGGTGCCGTCACCGAAGTCCCATTTCCATGAAGTGATGTTACCGTAACTGCGGTCGCGGAAGGCCACGAGCCTGCTGTGGTCTATGACCTCGTGCGTCCAGGCGGCCTCGACAGGCTTGCGGAACTGTGCCTCGAGAGGCATCAGGGTGAAGAGGCGCTGCATGGAGGCGTTGCCGAACATCCTGTGATGCTTGGAGAGGTTCCAGAATCCGTTGTTGCCGCGACCTCCGTCGTAGTCGATCACGGCCCAGCAGAGACCGATCTTCTTGCCCTCGTAGAGCCTGCTCTCCGTCGAGTGTGCCGGTCCGTCCGGGCTGGCGAAGTCGAACGGGGTGATGTAGAACTCGAACTTCAGCGTGCCGCTCTCGCCGTGCTTGAAGTCGTAGCTGTAGGCGTAGTTGGCGTAAGGGAGCTCCTTGAGCCACTGCTGGGTGCCCCAGACCATGGTCCAGGACTTGCCCGGGGTAGGAGGGGTCATGATGTGGTAGTTCTGCGCATGCACGTTCTGGAGCTGGAAGAATGCGTCAAAGCGGCTGAGCACCTCGTCGTTGAGGCGGAACTCGTCGATGTGCGGGCCTCCGGAGAGGTCTCCGTCCACCACTATCTCGAAGGTGTCGTTGCGCAGGCCAAGCTGGTCGAAGTCCCAGTAGTCATCGTAGGCTTCGTAATAGAAATACAGGCGGTTGAGGCCGTCGACCCAGCCGACCTTGACCTTGATGTCCAGGGTGGACTTGTCGATGCCCTTGTGCTTGCCGCTGTCGTCCCACATCTCTTCCATGGGGACGGTGTAGCTTTCCGGCACGATGTCCCAGTCGGAGAACTCCCCGTCTATGCGGGGAATCTGGTTCTTCGGGAACTGGAAGACCTTGAATCCGGGTTCTGTGACCTGGACATCTATCGTCCTGCCGGGGAGCATGGTCTTGCCCTTATACGGGTTGTCCTGGGCTCCCAGCGGGATCAGGGTGAGGGCGGCGAGTGTCACCGCCATCACAGGCTTGAGCATATTCATTATTTATAGTTGTAAAGTTGCACTTTGATGAATCCCGGGTCAGGCGTGCCGAAGTTGAGGCCCTGCCCGGAGAAGCCTTCTTCCACGGCATATACGAGGTCGTAGCGGAGCTGGATCTGGTCGCCGTTGAGCCAGCGGCCCTCCACCCACTCTCCGTCCACGAACTCGCCTTCCGTTACCTTGGCGAGGCCCACGATGTCGCTTCCCTCCTTAGGGAGGAAGGTCACGCGGACATTGGATCCGAGGACGAGGTAGCTGTCCGCGCTCTCCTGGATGATGATGGCGTAGCCGATGGCGTCGGGGGCGTAGGTGCCTCCGGTGAGCTGAGGCGCCCCGCCGTTGCGGCGCCCGCTGGAGACGAGTTCGCAGCAGACCTTGTAGTCTCCGAGGAGAAGTTCTTCCTTGAGTCTCATAGGATTTGAGCCCTTGAGCCATGCGGCGCGGATGCGTCCTTCGGCCTGAGCCTCCAGAATCTGTGCGGATGCCGCGGCCGCCTTGCGGTAGAATGCGCTGAATGTGGCGTTGGAAGGGGAGAGCGCGTCCCTGTCAAGTCCGAACGGCGAGTAGCCTATGCCGCCCATCTCTCCGATGGTGAAGGCGGCGTTGGCCGCTCCCTGCTGTCCGGCGCGGGATTCAGGCACGAAGACCGGATTGCCGCTGCGGGAATACATCCTGAGTATTCCTGGGTAGTCAGTGAGGTAGATGTCCGGAGAGAGCATGTCGATGGCGGGAGCCGCCGCTCTCCAGATGTCGTGGTTCTGCGCCTGAGGGCCGCCTGACGGGTAGTTGCCCGGGCGGGTGTCCTCCGGCTGGACTATCCACGCGTTGACGAAGGTCGGCAGGTTGTACTCCGCCTTGCCGGCTGCGGATACAGTGTTCAGGTATGAGGCGTAGTTCCAGGCCATGAAGATCTCGTCGGTGCGGTCGTTCTTCCCGAAGACTTCCTCCCAGGTGCCGGATGTCCTGAAGTTGCTGTGTTTCCAGGCGGAGAGTGTCTCCGGAAGCAGGGACTCCTTGTGCTCGACGAGGTACTTCATCAGCTGCTCCGGCACCGCTCCCGCGATGGCCTTGTTGGCTGCCGGGCAGTAGTCGCGGGTGTAGCCGTGCAGGCCGACCTCGTTCTCCATCTGGATCATTATGACCGTCTGCTCTTCCGAGTCGATCTCCTTGATGTGCCGCATCATGGCCGCGTAGGCTTTGCCGTCGGCCTCGGCCGTAGCTGCCCCGAGGGTGCTGAGTATAGGGAGCGTCTTGCCGTCCTTGGTGAGGGCTGACGGGAAGCGGGCGGCGTCTTTCTTGACCCATACGGGGTGATAGCTGCTCACGCCGTTCTTCCAGCTTCCGAACCAGAGCAGGGCGAGCTTCATGTCGTGGGCCCTGGCATCGGTGATGAGGTCATCGACCACTGTGAAATCAAATTTCCCTTCCTGAGGCTCCGTCTGCTCCCAGCTTACTACGGCGAGGACGGTGTTGATGCCGGCCTGCTTGAGGGCGTCCCAGTGCGGGACCATATACGCCCTGCTGGATGAGGAGGAGTTCATGAGTTCGCAGGAGAGTGCCAGATACGGCTTTCCCTTGACTATGAGTTGTGTGACATCGCCTCTCTTCTCAAGGTGAGGGGCGGGTGCTGATGCGGTGGATGGCTTGTCTGCCGGCTGCGTGCACGCGGCCAGAGCCAGCGCGGAGGCGCAGAGTGTGGTAATTAATTGTTTAGTCATATTGTAGTTTTAGTTCGATAAAGATACGGATATTTTTCGATAAGCTCTTGCATGGAATGAAATTATTCGTATCTTTGCAATACATACAATTTAGAATAATTCAAAATTAGAAGCGATTATGATCAAGAAGTTCAGATGTACCGTTTGCGGTTATGTATATGAGGGTGAGAATCCTCCCGCAGAGTGTCCGGTTTGCCATGCAAAGGCGGACAAGTTTGTTGAAATCAAGGAAGACGATGAGAAGTGGGCCTGCGAGCACAAGCTCGGAGACGGCCAGGTGGAGGACGCCGAAGTCATGCAGGGCCTGCACGATCACTTCAGCGGTGAGTGCACGGAAGTGGGCATGTATCTGGCGATGAGCCGTCAGGCCGAGCGCGAGGGCTATCCGGAGATTGCTGAGGCGTTCAAGCGCTACGCTTTCGAGGAGGCTGAGCATGCCGCCAAGTTCGCCGAGCTTCTCGGCGAGGTCGTGTGGGACACCAAGACCAACCTCAAGAAGCGCGCTGAGGCCGAGGCCGGTGCCTGCGAGGGCAAGCTCGCCATCGCCACCCGCGCCAAGCAGCTGGGCTACGATGCCATCCACGACACCGTGCACGAGATGGCCAAGGACGAAGCCCGCCACGGGGCAGGCTTCAAGGGTCTTTACAAGAGGTTCTTCGGGGACAAGTAATTCCCGGTTCAAAAATAGCCGGAGGGGGCCGGTGCAGCTATGCGATGCTTTTGTGTTGAGCATAGTTGCGCCGGCCCCCTCCCGTATTATATTTCTGTTATTCCTTCGGAGCGGTGTAGGACCAGGTCTTGTAGACCGTGGTGCCGTGAAGAGGCTTCCAACTCAGGGTGAATGACTCCACCTTGTTGTCCTCCAGTAGTGCTGTGTTGTCGCTTATGGCGGAAATAGTTGCTGCAATCTGGGTGTCAATGGCATCCTTGTCGTCCTCCTTGACCGTGTAGAGGGAGAGGGCCGGAAGCCAGTAGTCCGGGAAGTATGTTTTCATCACCCGCTCCGTATTCTCGTTGTACGGTGAGAGGGTCATTATCCATTCCTGCTTGTAGCGTGCAGGCGGGTTCAGATTGAGGGTCTTGTTGTCTTCTGTGGTGAACATCTTGTACTTGCTGCCCTTCTGATGTCCCTTCTTCAGATCAATGTACAGGCCCTGGATGCCTATCCAAGTTTTGGAAGAGAAGGAATAGGTGTCGGAGGCGTTGCTGATCTTCCATATCCAGCTGTGCCCCATCGTGCAGTCAGACCTTAGTATGGGCTTCGCGAAGTCATGCCTCCAGTCATATTTTGAATCCTTGGTCAGTCTAGGAAGGACGCCTGCCTTATAATTCCACTTCGGTTTGTTGCCGTTGTAGGTGAAATCCATCTCCAGATCCATCACATTGTGTGTCCAGCTCTTGGACATTTTCACCCCTCCGGTAAGCTCTATTTCCGGCTTGGTGAGGACATAGGCGGTCTCAATGGACCATGTGAGATTCTCCGTATATGTTGATTCCCCTTTGAGACTGTTGGCCGGTGATATATGCTCGACGGTGGCGGTGTTGTTGCTGAATTGTGTCTGTGTGCCGAAGTTGGACATATAGGCCCAATAGGCTCTCGGCTCTTTGGCTACATCACCGAATGCTTCATTGACCCTATATTCGTTCCAGTCCCTTTCTTTCTTCGGTCCGCAGACAAGTACGCTGTTCTCGGCGCGAAGTTCCTGATGGACAAGGTAGTAGTCGGACCCTTTGGTATCGTTGACTGCCCATATCTCGTAAGAAATCGTGATTGGTTCGAACTTGTGTCCGGCATAGGCGCTGTAGGAATAGGATATCTTCTGCGCGTTGGTGATCTTCTCCAGATCCTGACTGTCCTCATTAGGGATGGCGGAGGCGAGAATGCTGCCGCCCTTTACTGCGGACATCGTGTTGTTCCCGTCCAGCCACTCGGCAAGGTCGTCGGCGTGGAGTCCGTAAAGGTAGGCGGTCGGCGAGTCGTCCGGACGGTTTTCCGTGTAGGATTCTCCAGTGGAGTCGTCATCCCCGCTAAGGGTGATCTTTATCGGGCTGTTCTCGTCGAGATCGGTGATGATGCGGTATTCTCCGCCTCTGATGGCGATGATGTCGCAGAGCACCCCGTCCGTGTCCCCCTCATCGATGAATACCGGTACGAGCAGGCCGTCCTTGTCTTCACTGATATTCAAGATATTGTGTATGGCGGTCTTGCCTTCTGTGCTGATGGAGAGCGGCCCGCTGCCGATGGCTTTCCTGATGGAGGATTGGATTTTGCGCAGCAGGGCATCCGTCCCCGTCCGTGTAGGTTCGCAGTAGACGAGGCTGCCACCACGGGCGAGCAACGCAGCAATTGCAGTGGCATCCGCGGAGCTGAGTGCGGCTGAGGCCTTGTCGTGGAGCACTACGGTCTTGACGGAGGCATCGAGAGCCTCGGCCTTGTCCGAGATGCGGTTCGCCAGGGCCTTGGCGCTGCCAGTGTAGGAGTGCGGGAATATGTAGGTTCTGGATTGCGTCTTGACGGTGAGGACATCTTCTGTCGGGTAGTCCGGCTCGTTGATGCTGCCGGAGGTGCTGGTGAGAGGCTGCCTGTCACAAGCGCAGATTGCCAGGGCGCAGAGGGCTGCGGGGATGATTCTTCTTATGTCCATGAGATCAGAATGTGAAGTGTGAGACTTTGTCGTATTCTTTGAGTATGGCGACATCGAGTGTCTTTTGGGAGAGATTGTACAGGGATGACCACTGCGTGTGGGAGGTCGGTTCGTTTATGTCCACATCCGTGGCCACCGCCCCGAGCAGCTGCATGGCCTGTTCTGGGGTCAGCTTGTAGGCGTTGAGTTTCAGGGTCTCCCTCATCTTGTCGTAGCGCCATCTGCCGTGATCGGTGAGGCCGCCTTCAGGGTGTCTTTCCATGTCTGGGCTGACATAGAAATTGGTGACGCAGCGCAGGGTGTCGTTGCCGTTAAGAACCTGCATGAGGTTCGGGCGGCCACTGAAGTCCGGGGAGGCATAGACATATTCTACGATGGCGTAGTCCCCTTGGGCGTCGGCAATGAAGAAGTGGTAGTTGCCTCCGGCAGGGGAGTCCTGACAGAGATTGTAGCCCTTGAGCATATCTATCGCCTGGTCTACGGTGGAGGCCCTGTCCAGGAGCAGACGCATGGCGACCGTGGTGATGATGTTCCGCTTGCCAGGAGTGTCCTGCACAGTAGCATCTCCGCCCAAGTGGAGCACGCCCACCGCGAGACCGTCCTCGTTGATGCCGTCCATCAGGGCGTATGGGAAGGCCATCATCACAGAGAGGTCGGAGACCCCGTCGGTATAGAATCCTTTCTTGAGTCCGAGCCAGTATGAATCGACCATTGAGATGGATTTCTTGCCGCCTTCCGGAGCAGTCCTCACCATGACAGCGGTAATCGGAATCTCCTTGCCGGTAGCGGGATCCTTGTGGCAGAAGTCGAAGTTGCGCCCCATGAGGTAGGAACTTCCGTCTGCGGACGGAGCCGCGAAAGCGCTGCAGCCCGCGCCGGTGTTGAGTTCAGGGGATTTTTTCGGAATCTTGTCAAACAACTCTCCGGCTACGAAACTCACTATGCCTGAGGCATCTGTAGGCTGTGCCGCAAGCATCGCATCTAGCTTGTAGTCTTGCGTGTAGTTGAGTTCATAGAACCTGCCGCCTCCGTTGTCAAGGTCTTTCATGGACCTTATCATCTCCAGTTTGGAGCGGTCGGTGATGTAGGCTGCCGGGTTGGATGTGACCTCGGCGCTGTTTCGGCATCCTGTCAGGGATGCGGCCGCTGCGAGGGCGGCGAGCAGAACAGTCTTCTTCATACAAATAATCATTAATCACGGGCCCGCCTCGGGCGGACGCCATCAACATACAAAGTAACGATAAAAATGTGAATTCTACAAACTTATGGTCATGTCCGCCCCTGCCGTCACGGCTTCCCTGTGAGAGATGAAGATGATCGTGAGGCCTTGGCGTTTCATGTATTCACGGAGATTGTCGAGCATGAGTCTTTCGGTTGCCGGGTCGAGCGAGGAGGTGGCTTCGTCCAGCAGGAGGATGCTTCCCTGTTGCAGGAGGGTCCTTGCCACGGCTATCCGCTGGCACTGGCCTTCACTCAGGCCGCTGCCTGACTCCCCGCAGATGCTGTCAAGCCCCAGCGGCAGGCCGAACACGAAATCCGCGGCTGCGATGTGCAGTGCCCCGCGCATGCTCTCTTCCGTGGCTGACCGGTCCGCGAGCAGGAGGTTGCTCCGTATCGTGCCGCTCATCAGGCTGTTGCCCTGAGGGACATAACGGAAGTTGCCGCGTGCGCTCTTGCCCGCTGGGCATGAGGACTTGCCGTCATATATGGAGATGGTGCCGCTTTCCGGCTTGAGCAGGCCGAGTATCAGTTTTACGAGGGTGCTCTTCCCGGCTCCGGTAGGCCCTGCGATGGCTGTGAGGGTTCCAGGGCGGAAATCGTGTGAGAACGCCTTCAGCACTTCCTGCCCTGAAGCGTCAGGGTATTTGAAGCTGACACCATTGAAACGCACGCCTGCGGCCCCGTCTGCAATCCAGCGCGGGCCGTCCTCCTCGGCAGGCAGGCTGTCAAGCTCCATCAGGCGCTCAATGGAGGTGAGCGCGTGGATGAACGCCGGAAGCTCCCTTGAGAGGTCGGCCACAGGGCGCTGCACCTGTCCTACGAGTTGCAGGAAGGCCGTCATCATGCCGAAGCTGACAGCTCCGCTCCTGATGCCGAGTATGCCCCAGATGAAGGCTGCGGCATAGCCGCCCATGAATCCGAGCGACATGAGCCCGCGCGCCACGGCGTTATAGTTGAGTCTCTCTGTCGTCTTGGTTTTGAGTCTGGACTGGAGGCTGCCCAGGGTGCCGAGTACCCTGGCGGTGCCGATGAGGGTCAGTGCCAGGATGCGGTTCTGGAGATTCTCCTGGATGAGTTGCTGGATGTCGGAGTCGAGGCTCCTGATGTCGGAGGTCAGAGACCTGAGTTTCAGGAAGAACAGCCTTGAGCCGCCAATGCCCACCAGCATCAGTATGAGCAGGACCCAGAGCAGTCCCGGCGCCATCAGCAGCAGGTAGGCCGAGGCCGCGACCAGCTGGCATAGGGTCACCGCCGCTCCCGGGATATGGCTGCAGAGCAGTTCCGATACGACCCGGATGTCCTCTTCGAGGCGGTTGACCGCGTCTCCGCTGCCGAATCTTTCGCGCCCGCTCCACTCGCTGGCGAGGACCTCTCCGAAGAGGCGGTGTCTCAGCGCGTTCTGTGTCTGGAGGATGCCGTATTTCTCACAATACGAGTATGCCACATTGCTGGCGAGCTGGACGGCCATGATGCAGGCCATCATGGCGATTCTGCCCGCGAGCGGGGCTGTGGAGGCCCCGGTGGCCACATCTACGAGCTCTTTGCAGACCCATACGAATGCCAAGGAGGCGGCAATGCGCACAAGGCCCAGGAGGCTGCAGGCCAGCGCCCAGCTTCTTGACGGTCCGGACATACCCCGGAGTCCCCTGAGGCAGCTGCGCAGGCTCTGCATCACTTGTCAAGCAGGCCCGCCTTGTCCCATTTGTCCACGAGGGCCCCGGCATCCCGTGCCGCCGTGTCCTCATCGACATCATATTGCGCCAGCAGCAGATTCTTGACATCCGCGGCGTTGAACTCCTTGCCGTTGTCCCGGATTATCCTTGTCACCTTGCCGAGCACGTCTTCTTTCCGGAAACTCTCCGTGCCGCGGATGTTGCCGTCTCCCATCATCGTGTAAATGTCCCCTTCACGGGAGATGATGCGGTGCATCACATACCTCCCCGGGAGCCTGACGAGCACGATGTCTCCGATCTGCGGGTCTTCGCATCTGCGCAGGGCCACGCTGTCCCTCCCGTTACGGATGAACGGGAGCATGCTGTTGCCTTTGGCCTTGAGTATCACCTCGCGGCCTTCGCTCAGGAATTCTCCGGCCTGACTGAGCAGGATGTCGTTCGGGAGCTGGACCTGTGTCATCTGGCGGATACGCTTGAGTGGCACAGTTGCGCCGCTTCCTTGTCCGGGCGGCAGTCCAGGATGTACATCGGGACGAGGCTTACGAGCCGGCCGAGGGTGGCGTGTATGCCGTCCGCCGTGCCTTTGATCTCGCGGAACGCCGAGCAGGAGGAATAGATGGAAGCGTAGGCTTCCACGGGTGAGAGCTGCTGGATTTTGTTGTCGGCGCATTGCCTGATGCGGACTATCGCCGAGAGCGGGGCGCTCTCCGCCTTGTAGCACGGGGTCTTGCCGCTCCATGGGGAACCGTAGATCCGGGCCTGCCCGTCCTTGATGCGGATAACGGGGTTGTCGTCGTTGAGCAGGGTGCTCCCGGGGATATGTTCCCTCCAGAGGCGGCTGTGGGTGCTCTTGCCGGTGCCGCTCTTGCCGAGGAACGCGTAACCGGCACCGTCGCAGACCGTGACTGACGAGTGTATTTCCAGCGTGTCGAACGGGGCTGAGGCCAGGGCGAACATCAGCATAAGGGCGTTGTCCACAGCGAAGTGTATGGCTCTGTCGCTGCCGGAGAGGAGTTTCAGCCTTGCGCTGCGGAAGTCCTCGGCGGCCATCAGCACCCCAATCACGGGGAGGTTCACGTCAGGGGCCATCCGGACAGCCCAGCCTCCGTCAAGGCGGCTGAAGGACAGCCTCGGGTAGCCTTCCTGCTTCACTTCATAGAAGGGTTCCGTCTCCGGGACTTCCAGCTCGTCCACGATTTGGAGCGAGCATAGAGGGGAGGGTGCCGCCATGCCTTTCTGTTCCGCCCCGTTGCCCGGTTTGGGTCCGTCGCCCGGTTTTGGCTCGTTGCCCGGTTTGAGGCCGTCGCACGGTTCCGCCCCGTTGCCCGGTTTGAGCTCGAACGGGGTATAGTTGGTGCAGACTTCCCAAAGCGCGGCGTCTTCCGGCGCCGTGACTTCTATGAGATGGTCCGCTATGGTATATTGTCTTGTCATTTTCTTGTAGCCTGTCGCTTTGCTCCGCATCTGCGGCTCTCTTTCTTCTTTCTCGCCTCTGCTTTTTCTCTCCGCCCCGGGTTATTCGCCCCGCAGTACGACCTTCGTGCCGGTGGTGAAATACATCCAGAAGAACTTCACCGAGTCAAGCGGGAAAATCGTGGCGTGGTTGAGGAAGTCCTTGGAATTGCGGCAGAAAGACTCTATTTTCCTGATGAGGTACGGGTCTTTGCTGTGGTCGCGGCGCCGGCGTTTCTTGCCGAAGTTGCCGACTTTCTCCATGAATTTCCACAGTTTGTCGGCCTTGGCTTCTGAGCGTCTGTTGTATAGCGGGGCTTCCTGCTCAGGAAGGCCGAGGTAGCGTACTATGAACGCGAGGAAGGCCTGCCACTCGCTCATTATCCCCATTTCCTTGAGCCTTGTCTTGAGGAGGTCCCTGTCAATCTCGCCGCAGTGGGAGTGGAGGACCATCGCCCAGTCGCAGAGCTGTCTCAGTCCCAGACCGCCGCAGTAGAAGTGCTGGAGGAGGTGGACGAAAATGAACATGGCGTCGAAGTCTATGGACGGGATGCGGACGCGGGTGTCGCCGAGGTCTATGCTCCGGCAGCCGCCAGGTTCGAAGAGTGCCGCCTGCGCCGAGTCCAGTATGTCGTTGATCCTGTTTCCGAGGCTCGTGTGTACGGTGCCGTGGAGCTCGATCTCGATATCGCCTATCATCGCCCCGAAATGCATTTTATCCAGATTCTCGCTCTCGAGGTCGTCAGCTATCCCGGAGAGGACGGCCTTGGCGGCATCGTAATCCTCGGGCCGTATCATGAGGTCGATGTCGCCGGGCATTCTGCCTTCCGGCCTGGAGTAGCATCGGGCCACTGCCTGGCCTTTGACGAGCACTGTGGGTATGCCGGCCTCGTCGAACAGGGGGATGACCCTGGCTATCATGGCGTTTATGGCGGCGTTACGCTTCTCTGTGGCGACGCGGGTGGACATCAGTTTCAGGGAGACGACCCCGGGGACATAGCCTGATGGGCACACGGCGGCCCCGTCCGTGACCAGGCCGGCCACGGTCTGCTCTGTCGCGAGGCGATATGCCCGCTTCCAGATTTCAAGATCAGGAGGGGTAATCCCGTCGCCGGGATTGTCACAGTCTGTGAGCCCTGTGGCGGCGGATGTCCCGGATCTGTATGTGTCTTGGTTTCCGCCTCTTGCCTCTGCCGCTCCCTGTGATGGCGGGAGGACCGACTCCGTCCCCCAGAGGCCGCTCCTGAGCAAGGTGAAGAATAATGAGGTCGCTGTGTCCATATCTTATGCAAATTTAGCATTTTGTGGCGCACCTGCAAACTTCCGTACGGGCCGGATGCCTGCATCCTGCGCCGAGGCTGATTCCCATGCTGTCCTGTGTGGTGAAACGGCCATGCAGGCGGAACATGTTTCTAGTTGTTGGTCTCGCGCCACTGCCCCGGTGTCATGCCGGAGATCTTCTTGAAGAGCGCGATGAAATATGAGACGTCCGCTATGCCGCAGAGGGTGGCGATCTCGGCTATGGACCGGTTGCGCTCGGTGAGCAAAAGCTCCTGCGCCATTTCTATCCGGACTTCCGAGATGATGGCGCTGCTGCTGGAGCCGGTCAGCGCCTTGATCTGCCGGTTGAGGTTGGCTCGTGTGGTACAGAGCCTTTCGGCGATGGTCTGCAGGTCTACATTCTGGTCGCTCTCGATCTGCTTCCTGATCTCCTTCCGGAATCTCTCCACGAGAGTGTCGCTGTCAAGTTTTAGGCGCGGGGCGGAAGGCCTTCTGCTCATGGCGTTCTCGAGTTTGCCGCTCATGTCTTCGAGCTCCATCTCTGTGCGTCTGTTCTTGCGGAGCAGCAGCCACACGGCAAGGGCCAGGATGATGGTGGCGAAGATGCCTCCGGCGAGGATTCGGCGTTTGCTGTACAGGTGACGGTCGCGCTCTCCGCTCAACTGCTCGTTGCGGTAGCGCGCGTTGTATTCGTTGAGCTTGTCGTTCATCTCGCTGTCGTATAGCGAGTCCTTGATGTGGGAGTATAGCATCAGGTGCTCGAAGGCTTCGTCCGGGGCGTCCTGCTTGAGGGCGCGGCTGAGTCCCAGGTGCGCGTGGATCATGTTGTAGGCGTCTCCTCTGCTGCTGAAGACCTCGAGCGCGTTCCGGTAGTATTGTGCCGCGGCGGCGTTGTCGCTTTCTTGGAGGCAGATGTCTCCGAGCTGGTTGCAGCTGATGGCCCAGGAGTGCAGGTTGCCTGATCTCTCAAGCTCCGGAAGAGCCTCCAGGAGCGAGGCTTTGGCCTGGCCTGTCTGCCCGAGGGCAATCTGTGCCGCCGCCATCTGGGAGAGCCTTATCGCCGCCTTGTCCTTGAGACCCATCGCGATGTTGATGTCGTATGCGCGGCGGGCATATTCCAGGCTCCTGTCCTCTTCGCCGAGGCTGTGGTAGATTTCCGCCGCCATTCCGCAGCGGACGGCGAGCTTGATGGAGTCTTTCTGCTTCTCGCAGATGCGTATGGCCTCCGTGATGTATTTCACTCCTTCCGAAGCTTGTTTGGAGACCAGGCATATGCCGGCGAGGGTGTTGAGGGAGTACGCGATGCGGCTTTCGTCCCGCAATTCCCGCCCGATGTCGAGCGTCTCCCTGGCGTATTCGAGCGCCTTGCTGTAGTCTGCTTTGCGGAACCAGACGATGGAGAGTGTGTTGCAACAGTCGCACTCAAGCTCCCTGAGTCCGGCTTCTCTGCTGAATGCCAACGCCTTGCTGGCGCTTGACAGAGCTTTGTCGTAGTCCTGCAAGTCGTAGTACCATTCTCCGGCCCAGAACCATGTGACCGCCCTGACGCTGTCCATGCTGCTGCCGGGAATGATTCTCACCAGCTCGTCCGTGAATCCGTCTTCTGCCAGAAGCCGGAAGAACTTTTCCGCCGTCTGTACGGCCTGTGTGTCTCTCTGGCGGTCAAATGTAGTGGCAAGCGAATCCACATCCGCAGGAATCGCTTGCTGCGCGGATGCAAATATGGCCAGATATATCAGTATACATAATTTCATAGCGAAATGGCTCCCGTGGTTTGTGCTGGGAACCATTTCGCTAAGATACTGAAAAGATTTGAAAATTCTATTCCTAGTGGAAGAGGCTTGGGCGATTATTTCGTCATGTCCACATTGATGCGGTACATCTTCCCTGGCTCCAGAGTGAGGTCGCCGGCAAGAGGGGTTGAGCTCTTGCTGAATGCACTGCTATTGAGGTAAACTTTGAGGGTCGCGCCGGCTGGCAGGGTCTGGACCCTCCCGGTATATCCCACCAGATATGCGGTGATGTAGCCGCTGCTGTCAGGGCTGATTCCGGTGCCGTCTGAGCTGGCGCCATTAAAGTCGCTGCCGAGTCCTAATCCGATAGAGTCCCATGGGTTGCCGTAATATGTGCCGAACGAATTTACCTTGGTCCATCCACCGAAGCAGAAAGAAACATTGCTTCCGTCGGCTTTTTCTGCTTGGAAGATCACTGATTTTACAGTGCCGACAGAGCTTGGCACTTTGGCCGAAATCTTGATGACATAGCAGATGTTCTTGAGCGT
>ENA-OUQF01000325-OUQF01000325.1-human-gut-metagenome-genome-assembly--contig:-NODE-325-length-39246-cov-12.475619_pt1 | contig 39246 bp, 41 predicted proteins | sample MGYA00237947_ERZ548826 | MGnify/ENA primary metagenome ERZ548826 (study PRJEB26490, sample SAMN05194701) | human gut metagenome | biome: terrestrial biome; feature: human-associated habitat; material... | reverse complement strand
CATGCAATACCGCTACGTAGCCCCCTCACCCCTTCGGGGAGCTCCCCCGATGGGGTGCCAAGAACGTTCTGCCGCTTAACTTAATAGCATTCCCTAGAAGGGAAGGCTGCGATACGGGAATACCATCTTTTAAAAAAAGGCGGCGAAGCCGCCACGAGAACCTTGAACCCTGAACCAAATGAAAGCATAGTAAAAAGGAGCTGTGAAGAAATGAGGATTCATTTCTTCACAGCTCCTTTTTTGTTTCTCTATCAGATCGTTCCGGTCGCTTTAAGGCGTGTCAGTGCACGCATGAGAGCGAGTCTTGCGCGATCCATATCGATGTCTGCGCTGTGAGAAGCCAGTCTGTCTTCTGCACGCTTTTTCGCTGCCTGGGCGCGTGCTACATCGATGGTTTCAGCCAGCTCAGCCAGCGGAGCCACGATGTTTACGTTGTTCTTGGAATTTTCCAAGAACCCGCCGAATACAGCGACCTTCTGTTCTTCAGCTGCTTTTTTAATGCGTACAACGCACATTTCCAAAGCGGCTGCCAGAGGCAGATGGTTTTTCAAGACAGCGAATTCGCCGTCTTCTGCGCGGGCCACCACCATGTCCACATTGTCTTCACTGAAGATCGGACCATCCGGACTGATGACTTCCACGTGCATGGAGTGAGTAAGGGTATCAGCCATGGCTTATTCCCCTTTCTTCATCTTTTCAGCCTTTTCGATTGCTTCATCAATTGTGCCGACCATGTAGAATGCGCCTTCAGGCATATCATCGTGCTGGCCTGCAAGGATTTCCTTGAAGCCTCTGATGGTTTCCTTCAGCGGTACATATCTACCTGGGGAGCCTGTGAACTGTTCAGCTACGAAGAACGGCTGAGACAGGAATCTCTGGATCTTTCTTGCGCGAGCAACGATGACCTTGTCATCATCAGAAAGTTCTTCCATACCGAGGATGGCGATGATATCCTGCAGTTCTTTGTAGCGCTGCAGAATAGCCTGTACGCCGCGGGCTACTTCGTAGTGTTCCTCGCCGAGTACGTTCGGATCAAGGATACGGGAAGTGGAGTCCAGCGGATCGACTGCCGGGTAAATACCCAGTTCGGCGATGGAACGGTTCAGTACCGTGGTAGCATCCAGGTGGGTGAATACGCCAGCCGGAGCCGGGTCGGTGAGGTCATCGGCCGGTACATATACAGCCTGAATGGATGTGATGGAACCGGTCTTTGTGGAAGTGATTCGTTCCTGCAGTTCGCCGATATCGGTTGCGAGCGTTGGCTGGTAACCTACGGCAGACGGCATACGGCCGAGCAGTGCGGATACTTCGGAGCCTGCCTGTACGAAACGGAAAATGTTGTCGACGAAGAGCAGTACGTCCTGGCCCTGTTTATCACGGAAGTATTCTGCCATGGTCAGACCTGTCAGGGCGACTCTCATACGAGCTCCCGGAGGTTCGTTCATCTGGCCATAGACCAGTGCTACTTTGTTCAGGACGCCGGAGTCTTTCATTTCGCCCCAGAGGTCGTTGCCTTCACGGGTACGTTCGCCTACGCCGCAGAATACGGAGCAGCCATCATGTTCGGTCGCTACGTTGTGGATCAGTTCCTGAATCAGGACTGTTTTACCTACGCCTGCACCGCCGAACAGACCGATCTTACCGCCTTTTGCGTATGGACAGATCAGGTCGACGACTTTGATGCCGGTTTCGAAAATTTCAGCTGCCGGGGACTGGTCTTTGAAGGCCGGTGCCGGGCGATGAATCGGCCAGTAGTCGGATGCCGGTACTTTGGCCGGATCGTTATCTACTGTCTGTCCGAGAACGTTGAAAATACGTCCAAGGCAGCCGTCGCCTACCGGTGCTGCAATAGCACGGCCGGTGTCGACTGCTTTCATTCCACGTACCATGCCATCTGTGGAGCTCATAGCTACGGCACGGACGACGCCGTCGCCGAGGTGCTGCATGGTTTCACAGATAACATCAACAGGAACGCCGGATTTATCATCTTTTACATGGATTGCGTTATAGATAGCAGGGAGTTCTTTGTCGTCATCGAATGCAATATCTACGACTGCGCCGATGATCTGGACTACTTTACCTACCTGCATCTCCTTTTCATTTGCCATGAAGAAGCATTCCTCCTTAAATTCTTTATGCGGGTTTATTCAAGCGCAGCTGCGCCGCCGACGATTTCGGAAATTTCGTTGGTGACCTGTGCCTGACGTGCTTTGTTATACGTAAGGTTGAGGTCGGCGATTCTTTCGGTCGCATTGTCGGTTGCAGCGGACATAGCTGCCATTCGGCTGCCAAGTTCGGAGGCAGCGGACTGGAGCATGGCGTTGTAAACCTGCACCTGTACATATTCAGGAAGCAGCTTGGAAAGGACTGTGCCTGCATCCGGCAGGAAGATGTATTCATCATCCACGGATGGTTCTTTGTCTGCTTCGCCTGCTTCTGCCTTCGGCGATTCGACAGGAAGTAATTTCTGTACCTTCACCTGCTGGCGGAGAGCAGTGATGAATTTTGTGTAAATAATGTAGACTTCGTCGACTTCTTCCTTGATGAAGTAGTCCACCATTTCTTTTGCAAGAGCGATGGAGTCCTGTGCCGACGGTTTGTCAGAAAAGCCGAAATGATAGGAATCCAGATCATAGCCGCGGAATTTCAGGTAGTTTCTTCCCTGCTTGCCGCACACGTAGAGTGCATACTCTGACCGATCCTTACCGGAGATTTCACTTAAGGTCTGCTTCATAACATTGGAGTTATAAGCACCGGCGAGGCCTTTATCTGCACTGATGACAAGATAGCCGACCTTCTTCACTTCGCCTGTTCTAAAGAGCGGGCTGGTGAAACCGGGTGTTACCGAAGAAGCACGGCGCAGAAGCTCTCCGATTTTTTCAGCATAGGGACGGGAGCCGTTTGCTTTTTCTTCTGCTTTACGCAGACGGGCTGCGGCGACCATCTTCATTGCTTTTGTGATCTGCTGGATGTTGGTGACAGATTTAATGCGCCCTTTTATATCACGCGTACTTTCCAATCAGATCACCCCTCTACCGTTTCAGACTTTTTTGCGTTGTAGCGTTCTTTGAATTCAACAATAGCAGCTTTGAGTCTTTCTTCGTTTTCATCAGTCAGTTTCTTATTCTTGATGATGTCTTCGCCGATTTCCGGATGGCTGCTGTGGAGGAATGCGAGAATCTGATGTTCGAAATCAACGACTTCATTGACTTCTACATCATCCAGGTATCCGTTGACGGCTACGTAGATCGCCTGTACCTGATCTTCGACCGGGTATGGGGAGTACTGTGGCTGTTTCAGGATCTCTGTGGTTCTCTGGCCGCGGTCGATCTGTGCCTTGGTAGCAGCGTCGAGGTCGGAGCCGAACTGAGCAAATGCTGCGAGTTCGCGATATTGAGCGAGGTCCAGACGCAGGGTACCTGCGACCTGTTTCATCGCTTTGATCTGTGCGGAGCCGCCTACACGGGATACGGAGAGGCCGACATTGATAGCCGGACGGATACCGGAGTAGAAGAGTGCGGTTTCGAGGTAGATCTGACCGTCGGTGATGGAAATAACGTTGGTCGGGATGTATGCACCTACGTCGCCTGCCAGAGTTTCGATGATCGGAAGAGCGGTGATAGAGCCGCCGCCGAGTTCTTTGGAAAGACGGGCAGCACGTTCCAGCAGTCTGGAGTGCAGGTAGAATACGTCGCCTGGGTAAGCTTCACGTCCTGGTGGACGACGGAGCAGCAGGGACATAGCACGGTATGCGACAGCGTGCTTGGAGAGGTCATCATAAATGATGAGGACGTCTTTGCCCTGATGCATGAAGTATTCCGCGATGGAGACACCGGAGTATGGTGCCAGGTACTGCATCGGGGAGCCTTCGGATGCGCCTGCGTGGACGATGATGGAGTAGTCCATAGCGCCAGCCTGCTTCAGTCTTTCGTATACACGAACGACGTTGGAGTTTTTCTGGCCGATGGATACGTAAATACAAATAACGTTCTGACCCTTCTGGTTCAGAATGGTATCGATACCGATAGCGGTTTTACCGGTACCACGGTCACCGATGATAAGTTCACGCTGACCACGGCCGATTGGAACCATGGAGTCGATACTTTTGAGACCAGTCTGCAGCGGTACATTGACTGGCTGTCTGTCAGCAATGCCCGGTGCTTTAATTTCAATGTCGCGGAATTCGGCGGTCTTGATTTCGCCTTTGCCATCGATCGGCTGGCCCAGTGCATTGACAACGCGGCCGATAACAGCGTCCCCTACCGGGACCTGCATCAGACGGCCTGTTCTCTTGACTGTGTCGCCTTCCTTAATGGTTTCGGCGCGACCCAGAAGAACGGCACCTACGTTGCTTTCTTCCAGGTTAAGAGCCATGCCATATACGCCGTTAGGCAGTTCAAGCAGTTCGCCGGCCATGCAGTTTTCGAGCCCATAGATATGAGCGATACCGTCGCCGACTTCAAGAACCGTACCAACTTCATCGACATTGAGGTCTACTTTGTAGTTTTCAATCTGTTTTTTAATGACAGATGTAATTTCATCTGAACTGATTTTCATTTCCTAGAAGTCACCTCAATCTCTTTGCATCATAATAGCTTTCAGTGTCTGCAGCTGTCTGGCTACGGACCCATCGATCAGGCGGTCGCCCACTTGAACGGTGAAACCGCCAATCAGCGCCGTGTCCACTTTCTGCTTCATGAGAATCTTCTTCCCTGTAATTTCGGAGAGTTTCGCTTTCAATGCTTCCACCTGGGACTTGGTCATCGGGAGTGCGGAGGTCACCACAGCTTCTTCGATGCCCATGCCATGATGCGCAAGAGTCGTATATACGTCTACCATAGCGGGGAAGTCGGTAATGCGGTCTCTGTCGATTACGACATAGCAGAACTGCAGAACGACAGGCTGAACCTTATCTGCAAATAATTTCTTAATCGTATCTTTCTTGACATCCTTTGCAAGCAGAGGATGGAAAAGAAGCTCCTTCAGATCTGCATGTTCCTTGATGGCGTCTGCAATCAGGTGAAGTTCTTCTTCTGTTTTTTCCAAGCTGTTCTGTTCAGCAGCGATTTCATAGATGGCGCGACCGTATTTCTTTGCAAGGATTACGTTCTTATCCATGATTATTTACCTGCTTTTTTAGCATCCAGCTTTGCGATGCTTTCTGCGATGAGCCGGTCGTTGGCGTCCGGCGTCATGTTCTTGCTGATGATCTTTGCTGCAATATCGCAGGAAAGGACTGCCACCTGAGCCTTCAGATCTTCCAGAGCATCCTTGCGTTCTCTTTCGATCTGCTGGCTGGCCTGTTCCTTTGCTTTGGCGATAGATGCATGGGCTTCATCAATCTGTGCCTGCGCCTGCACCTTGGCTTCCTTGACTGCTTTGTCCACAATTTCCTGGGCTTTTGCCTGTGCGTCTTTCAGCTGGGCTTCATAGCTGACTTTCAGTTCTTCAGCAGCAGCTTTGGACTGGGCAGCACTGTCCAGGTCGTTTTTAATACGAGCTTTGCGGTCGTCGAGTACTTTAAGTACCGGCTTGTAGCAGAAATGGCCAAGAATAGCACAGAGAATGACAAAGTTGACGATCTGCATCAACAAGGTACCATTCAGGTCTACCAATTCGTTCCCTCCTTAGCCTAATATTCCGTAATTATTTTAATTAGGAATAATTATTTCAGGAATGGGTTAGCGAATACGAGTACGAGAGCGATAACGATAGCGATGATCGGAATAGATTCGATAAGGCCGATAGCTACGAGCATGTTGGTGAAGAGTTTGCCTGCCATTTCCGGCTGACGGGTCATACCTTCGAGAGCTTTAGCTGCGGCTTTGGAGTCGGCGAGTGCTGCTGCAAGAGCTGCGCAGCCTGCAATGATTGCTGCTGCAATCAGGGAATACTGTGCTACGATTGTCTGATCCATAATGATAATTCCTCCTAGAGAATTGCAAAAAATTTTAGCACTGCCCCGTGATCAGGAAAGGCAGGCTATTGTATTTACCGTTTTTACGGGCGGCGCCGTTCCGTTTATTATGCGGCGTAGCCGCTTCACCGGCTGCGACTCAGTCAACGCTTTCTTTCAGATATACGGAAGTCAAGGTGGTGAAAATGTATGCCTGAACCAGACCGATAAACAAAGATACGGCGATCCAGATCATAGGTACAAGCCATGGGCAGAGGAAGTACAAAACTTCCAGAAGAATTTCACCCGCGAGAATGTTGCCGAATAGACGCATAGCCAGCGTAATCGGCTTCGCAAGTTCTTCTATCAGATTCATGACGGCGAAAATCGCGAATGGCTTGAAGAAATGCCCAAGCCAGTGCCCTACGCCTTTACACTTAATGAAATAGAAGTGTGTAATCAAAGAACATGCGATGGATAGGCCCAATGTAGTATTCACGTCATTGGTCGGAGACGCAGTCAGGTGTTCTGTCGGCAGAAGACCGATCTGATTCGCAGTGAAGATAAAAAGAAACAGCGTCAGAAGAACGGTCGCCACCTTGCGATAATTGGAACCAACATTACTTTCAAACTGAGAGCAAAGACCTTCGATGACCATTTCGATCACATTCTGCCAGCCTCCCGGGATCAGGGATCTGCCTCTGGTCGCTGCAAATACGGCGATGAAGACGATGATGGCAGTAAGCCATGTGGTATAAAGCGTATCCATATTCACAGACATGCCAAAGAGCTGCTCTACAACATGTGTACCCGTATGAAGATGCATAATCTCACCCCCTTTCTCTTACAAGGATATCAAGAAAACTACTCCTTAATTAAACCGACCAGCCGCTCCCCAAGAGTTGCAGCAGGCAGTGTAAGTAAGCCACCTAAATAGGCCAATATATTGAGCGGCGTGAAGATCACCGCTACGCAGCTTGCGATCTCCAAAATAAAGCGGAGCATCGTGAATACCACAAGGCGGTGTCCGATGAAGTCCACTTCTCGCTTGTCTCTCTGCCACTGGTTAAACTTAACCAGCATGAGGCTGAAAAAAAAGATATGAAACAGGCAGCCTAACCCCCAGGCAAATGCATATGCCCAGCCCTGCCAGGCAAAGAGTATGCCTGCGCCGATGACAGCGATGACCAGAATGTACTGATTCATACGCTTGGCATAGTGAGGAAAAGTCAAGTCGAAGTTCATATCATTTCTTACCTAATATCTGTGTAATTGCAGACCACAAACCGCTCACCGCTCCTATGACAGAAAGCAGAATGAGTCCCCATGGATCGGTGCCCAGCCATTCATCGGTCTTGAGCCCCGCCCATACGCCCACAGCGATCGAGCTCAGCATGGTCAGACCTGCTCCTGATGCGACGGCAGCACTTCTCAGCGGATGCCAGTCATCGTCCTTCGGCAATTTCCCCTTCTTATCCATCTGGTTTCTCGCTATGGTTTCTAAAAAAGGCATGTCAAAAGTAAAACATGCACATGTACATGTACATGTACATGTACATGTACATTATAGCATAGGATTTTTTACTTGGCTATAAATTTAGTCGGTTTTTTATCACTTAATCCTTCTATGTAGAGAAGGGCATCTGCAATACGTTCTGCCGAATGGCCATCTCCATATGGATTCACGGCTTCTGCCATGGCTTTGTACGCCTTCTCATCCGTCAAAAGCTCATAGGCCGCATGGAAGATCTTTTCTTCATCGGTGCCGACGAGCTTCACGGTACCTGCTTCGACCGCCTCCGGACGCTCGGTGGTATCTCGAAGGACGAGGACAGGCTTGCCAAGGCTCGGAGCTTCTTCCTGAATGCCGCCCGAGTCGGTGAGGACAATGGCGCTTCTGGCCATTAGGTTTGTGAATGGTTCATATTCCATCGGTTCGACAAGATGAATACCTGCCACGCCTTCGAGCTCTTCGGAAACGGCTTCACGCACGAGCGGATTTCTATGCACCGGGAAAACCACTTCCGTATCCGGCACGGCTTCCACCAGACGGCGGAGCGCACGGTAGACGTGGTGCATCGGAGCGCCAAGATTTTCACGGCGGTGTGTCGTCACGAGGATCACACGCTTGTGCTCTTCGATGGCTTCGATCTCCGTATCCTCGAAATGATAGTCCTTCTTGACGGTCGCAAGAAGAGCATCGATCACGGTATTGCCGACGACGTAGATGTTCTTATCGTCTTTGCTCTCGCGCAGGAGATTTCCTCTGGCCGTTTCCGTCGGAGCAAAATTCACATTCGAGAGGACGCCGGTCAGCTGACGATTGGCTTCTTCAGGGAAGGGCGAAAGCAGGTTTCCGGTACGCAGGCCTGCTTCGACATGACCGATCTTGATCTGCTGATAGAAAGCAGCCAGTGCTGCGGTGAAGGTGGTCGTGGTATCTCCGTGAACGAGCACGTAGTCGGGCTTCTCCTTCTTCAGCACATCTTCCAGCCCGCGGAGCACGCGGGCGGTGATGTCGTAGAGGGACTGCCCGCTCTTCATGATGTCTAGGTCGTAGTCCACCGGCAGATGGAAGAGATCGACCACCTGATCGAGCATCTCGCGGTGCTGCGCGGTGAGGCAGACCTTCGTATCAATGTCCGGCCGCTTCAAAAGCTCTTTCACAACGGGCGCCATCTTGATGGCTTCCGGCCGTGTCCCGAAAATCGTCATTACTTTGATCATGATTCTTGCATTCCTCTCTTTGTGGTTTGGTTCAGGGTTAGCCTGTAGGACGTGCTGCCCACTGATTGTAGATGAAATCTTTGTCGAATGAGAAATGGTGGTGGCGGCGCATAAAAATATGGAAGCGCCACAGAGTATAAATAGGGCGATGCCCGAAAGTCTGCGGGTAGCAGGTTTCCCGTTTTGAACTTTCTAATCATTGCCCACCTGACCGCAAATGACAAAGATTTCTCGCTTCGCTCGAAATGACAACACGGGAGTCTAATGTCTCCCAGTCTCTCAGTCTCTCAGTCTCTAGTCACTCGAAATCCCTAATCCCTAGCTACCAGTCACTAGTCACTATCTTTCTTTTTCTTCTGTTCCATCTGGTAGGGCGATGGGACGATCTCCTGCATGACACCGAGCTTTCTTGCCCAAAGGATGAAGAGTACGAGGGCGATGGCTACGATCGCGATGCCGATCCAAAGGGACAAGTGAATGACGATGAGCGCGGTGCAGGAGAAGAAGGCCGTCAGCGCGTACATGACGAGCACGACCTGCTTTTGATTCAGTCCCTTGGCCAGCAAACGGTGATGCAGGTGGTTTTTATCCGGTGAGAAGATCGGCACACCGCTCGACTTTCTGCGGACGATCGCAAGGAGGGTATCGGTGATCGGCACGGTGAGCGCGAGAAGCGGCACGATGAGGACGGCTGTCGCTACGGTCTTCATCGAGCCCATGACGGACACGGCCGAGATGATATAGCCAAGGAACATGGAGCCGGTATCTCCCATGAAGATCTTCGCCGGGTTGAAGTTATACTGCAGAAAGGCAAGGCAGGCCCCTGTCATGGCGACCATGGCCGCTGCAGCCACCCACTGCCCCATCTGAAAAGCAAGGAGGGCGATGGCGATGGAGGCGATCGTCGCAATGCCAGCTGCCAGACCGTCCAGGCCGTCGATCAGGTTCACCGTATTCACGAAGCCGATGATCCAGAAAATGGTGAGCGGCAGCGATATGATCTCCGGCAAATAAATAATGCCGAGGCGCGGCACGTCGATCCATTCGATATTGATATTGAAAATGACGACAGGAATGGCCGCAGCTATGATCTGCCCCAAGAGCTTTACCTTCGGCGGCAGGGAGTACACATCGTCAGCGATGCCGACCGCGATCAAAAATGTCGATCCCACCATGATACCGACCATCTCATAGGTAAAGCCGATGGTCGCGATCACGGAGACCATGAAGCCGGCGTAAATGGCCAGTCCCCCCAGACGCGGTATCAGTCCATGATGTACCTTGCGCGCATCCGGCTTGTCGACGGCTCCGATGCGGATGGCGAAGTTCTTCACCACCGGCGTCAGCACAAAGGTCACAGCCAGTGCCACAAGAAACGTGAACGCATAGGCGAACAACGTAACACCTCCTAATAGACAACATTTCAATGTTATTCTACCACAAAGCGCAAGGAAGGGCTAGAATGAGCAAGCGGGGAAGAGAAGCCAAAGGCAGTGCATCCATACTGCCCCTCATCCTCCTGCGCAAGGAAAAGGGCGGCCATCAGGCCGCCCTTTTCTGTGAGAGTGTAAAAATAAAAGGAGATAAAGGAGTGGAGAAGCCGCTCGGGGAAAGCGGCTTATATTGTGAAGGCGGAACGGAATCCGTACATTCTCTTCCGTCTTCCTCATTATTATACCACATGAATTTAATTTTGCAAGCATGCTTAAATATGAATTTTAAGCTGCCCTTATGCGCAGAGACCCTATGCAAGCCACGCGGCACTTCCGCATGAGATGCCTCACCATCATGTCTCGCGTTCATACCATCCACCGCTTAACACGTTCGGCAAAGGCTTTGAAGAGCGGATCCATCACCTTTTCCTCCATATTTTCCGGATGCCACTGGACGGTGGTGATGAGGTCATTCTTCACGCTCTCGGTCGCTTCGATGATGCCGTCTCTGCTTCTTGCCGTGATGCGGAGACCGTCAGCGAGCTTCTTGATGGCTTCGCGATGGCGCGAATTCACGTAGAGCCCATCTCCCAAGACATCATGCAGGCGGCTTTCCGGATCGATCTCTATATAATGGGTCGCGATGTTTCCCGGCGCTTTCTGCATATGCTGGATGGTGGCCTTGGGATTCTGTGCCTGCATGTCCTGCCAGAGCTTGCCACCCAAGGCGACATTCAAGATCTGATGGCCGCGGCAGATGCCGAGGATCGGCTTGTCCGCTTTGAGGCAGGCCTTGATGAGCCCGATCTCGAAAATATCTCTCTTCTCGTAGGTCGGCCCGATGCACCAAAGCGGCTCTTCTCCGTAGAAACGGGGGGCGGGATTTGGCCCGCCGGATAGGACGAGTGCATCAAAGCTTCCCACATATTCCTCAGGGCCGGCGTAGTCGTCATAGGCCAGAATGATGGGGAGCAGGCCAGCGCGCCCTAACGCATTCAAAAGCGGACGCGGCGCGTAGTCCGCCATTCTCTGATTGATCGGTTTCATATCCGCCAGAAGCGTGTCTGCTGTAACGGCGATGATGGGTTTACGCATAAAAAACTCCTTTAATGAATGAAAAGTGACTAGTGACTAGCGACTAGGGCCTGGTATTGCGATTTATCAATTTTTGGGACTTAGTGAGAAGTGTTTGAAGGGGCACACCATTCATAGAGCACTGCATTTCAGGATGCAGGAAACACGTATCGTCATTTCGAGCGAAGTCGAGAAATCTTTCTTGTAGACTGATAAACGATTCATGTGTGAAAGTAGGAATACATAGCAGCAAGGCGTCGATTCCCTGCCAGTGCCTATGCGATACTGACCGCAGTGCAAGAAAGATCCCTCGGCTACGCTCGGGATGACGACGACGCGAAGCACTATCAAAATTCCGCGGCGCTTCCATATTTTTATGCGCCGCACCACCATTTCGCATTTCTCATTTCTAATTTCTAATTCAAGCGAGGCTTTCACACGTAATCAAAAGGCAGCCCATCCCACGGGCTACCCCTCAAACCATTTACGAACATACCCAAATAACCAACAACATGTATTATACTAAAAAAGATGCTCCTTTCGAAGCATCTTTACGTCTAGATCATATCCAGATTTCTCATGATCTGCCCTAAGACCCCTTTGAAGATCCGCATATCGCTTTCCGATACGCCTTCGTAGAATGTCTTGTCCAGATCCTTGGCCGCCTGACGGCTCGCCTGCTCGACCTGCTTGGCTTTTTCCGTCAGGAAGAGACGGTACTTCCTCGCATCTTCCGGCACACGCTCCTTACGCACAAGACCCTTGTCGATCATGGACTTCACCATGACTGTGATAGTGGGATTCGTCAGGTGCAGATGTTCTTCCAGTGTCTTCTGTGTGACTAGATCCTTCTTGTGAGTAGAAAGATAGGCTATGATCAGAGACTGGCGCGCAGTCAAACCAAACTTCTGCATGATACCGGACTGCTTAAGGAGCATTCTCTTATGCGCCTGACCCAGATTGTAGGTCAGCCCCAGCTTGTCGCTCTTATTTAAATCTTCCGGTTTTAAATGGATCTGTCTCTTCATACCCCTCACCTTGCCGCTGTCTAAAACAGATAAACGAACGCCTAAATTTCACGAACAATACTTTTATATATTATACACTATTTCCGGCCCACAGTCACATTAGAAATTATATATAATATGCTGATCCGGAATAATCACATCGGAAGCGCTCTCTTGTCCTGTGTGATCGTTTTCTTGCATTCAGAGACGCTCCATCGATCATCCCTGCCGATGCCCGCGCGGTACTCCTTCTCTCCGGATGAGATCAGGAAATAGACCTCTCCCATCGACTCCTCACGTACCACGGAAAAGTGGTCAGTCCCGGGAAGCTGTCCCCGCCAGACCACGCAGCCATTCTGACGAATGGAAAGCTCCGTCATCTGGTGTTCCACCGTCAAATGGAACTCGATCAGCCGGCCAAAGCCATCATTGAAATAGAGCGTCGTCTCATCATGTATCCACCGATCGCCTGTGATATGGGACGAATACCGATACTCTACGGCATTCCCTATCGCAAGATCGTTTCCCCCTGCAGCTGCGAAAACGGCTTCTGGCAGCAGGAGAACCGCCAGAAGAAAGGCAAGTCGTTTCTTTCTCTCCACGCCAATCCTCTCTAAATATTTCATAAACAAATTTCAAAAGTTTGTAGCTATATTATAAACCAATGACCGCCTTTCGGATAGCCCGCCGCCTGTCATGTCAAATTTCATAGATACCTACATAATATCGGGAATATTCCTGCTTTTCATAAGCAGTTATAGAAAAAATCTATCAGGATTATTTCAGGGGATCCCTCTTCCCAAAGTGCAGCCCTCCATCCTCTCACGAAGAGGATAGAAAACCGGACGGTCTTGTTTCCCGGATAAGGAGCTCTCCGGCCATGGGAAGGTGCCACCGGCCATCGGCTGCTCAATTGTTTCTATATCCCCCAATTGATATATGCTATAATAATAGCAGGAGTGAATATTCCATCGGATTCCCGATGATCCTATTTTTTGAAAGGAGATTTCCTATGAACTCGTTCAACAACGACATGGCCTGGGAGCGGGAGAAGTCCCTCTCCATCAATATGCCCGGCCTCATGAAAGACATCTATCTCTGGGTCGCTATTGCCCTTGCCATCACCGGCTTCACCGCGTACACCGTAGCGGGCAGTCCGATGCTGCTCTCTCTGGTTTTCGCCGGCAAATTCACGATGTGGGCGCTCCTCATCGCGACGGTCGCCCTCGTATGGCACCTTTCTTCTGCGGTTGCCCGCATGTCTCTCAAAAAAGCGGCCGCCATGTACATCATCTATGCCGTCCTGAACGGTGCGATGATGGCCTCCATTTTCCTTGTTTACACCATGACCTCTATCGCAAGCGTCTTCTTCATCACCGCAGGCACCTTCGCTGTCATGTCTGCCTATGGCTACCTCACGAAGGCTGACCTTTCGAAGATGGGCAATCTGTGCCTCATGGGGCTTTTCGGACTCATCATCGCTACCGTGGTGAATCTTTTCCTCGATAATTCTTTCCTGGAGATGATCCTCGCCTACGCAGGCATCCTGATCTTCGTCGGCCTCACGGCCTATGACACGAAGCGCATCCGCGAGATCGCTTTCGCAAACAACACGAACACCACCGATGAAGGTGTGAAGCTCGCCATTCTCTGCGCGCTCACCCTCTACCTCGACTTTATCAATCTCTTCATCTACATGCTCCGAATCTTCGGAGAGAAGAAGTGACTGGTGACTGGAGATTAGATTTCTGACCTCTTTAGCAAAACGATAATCACAAAAGCACAGGCTCTCGCCTGTGCTTTTTCATTGCAATTTATGGAAATCAATATCTGCCACTTTCGGCTCGAGCGTGATGTGAAAGCCGGCGATACGCCCGCTGTGATCCGCATAGAAGGTGAGCGGCGTCTCGTAGAGATCGGTATCCTCCTTGATCCCATGCACGGCGAAGGTGTCGTAGTACAGATGGCTCATGGGAAGACCGGAGACAGCGCGCTCATCCAGCGTGAAGCGCCCCTCTGTCACATGCACGGCGAAGCGGCCGTAGCCGAGGTTCTCGTAGATGCCCTCATACTCCTCACACGGATGCGAAAGCGGGCCTTTGGCATCCGTGCGCGGGAGCAGGTCGTACTCCAAGTCATGAAAAGAGATCTCCTCCGCGCAGCTTCGATTTCTATCCGCATAGATAGAGAGCCAGTCCTCTTCCTCTCGTGAGAGAAAGGCATCGAGGAGAAATCCTTCCACTGCAAAGATGAGCGGATTGTCCGGACAGTGCAGATTCAAGAGATACACCGCGCCGCAATGGAGATAGGGCACGTAGAACTGGAAGGCGCTGTAGCCCTCGATCTTTCCCGTGTGCTGCTGGACGATCGTACCATGGTAGTCCATGACACGCCAGCCGAGCCCGTAGCCAAGGCTGCGTCCACCCTCCACATGGGGGTAATCCATCAGAATCTGCGGCGTATGCATCTCTCGGAAGCTCTCTTCCGAAAGGAGCGGGCGCCCTCCCTGTATGTGGCAGGAAATCCATTTCCCCATGTCTTCGGCCATACTCATGACCGAACCACAGGGGCCTGCCTGATCGATGTTCCATCGCGGAAGTCTTGCAAGGCCATGGTTCCAACGGTAGGGGAAAGCGCAATCTGTCTCTCGCTCTGCCTCCCCCATCAGGCAGTAGGTGTGATCCATCCCGAGCGGCGCAAAGATTTCCTCCGCAAGGATCTCCTCCCACTTCTTTGCCGTCACCGCCTCCATGATGCCGCCGATGGCCGCGTACATCACATTGCTGTACTGCGCCAGCGTCCGAAAGGGCGCATTCGGTGCAAGGTAGAAAAGCCGCTCGAGGTATTCGATGCGGGAAATCGAATTGTCCGGCCATGCCCCATCATGTCCGCCAACGCCCGTCCGATGGCAGAGCATATCGCGGAGCGTCACGGCCTTCGAAGCGACGGGATCAGCCAGTGCAAAATGCGGAATGTACTCTGCGATCGGCGTATCGATAGAGAGGATCCCCTTCTCCGCAAGCCGCATCACCGCAAACGAAGTCATCGACTTCGAGCAGGACCCGATCCCGCTCACCGTCTTCTCCGTGAAGGGAAGCCCCTTTTCTTTGTCTCTCTCTCCAAATGAAAAAAACTCCGTGCCTTCCGGAGTGACCAGCCCGAGCGCCATGCCGGGGATATGGTAGTACGCCATCAGGGCTTCGATGAGAGAAGATAGTTTGGTCGTATTGATCAAGAAAATCAGTCCTTTCCAATGTGAGATGAGCATTCCATGGAGCAAAAGATGTAAGGAAACGCTGATGAATGGGTTCAGAAGGTTCAAAGGGTTCTATAGGTTCAAAAGGGAAGGTGCGGCGCTTCCATATTTTTATGTGCCGCACCACCATTTCGCATTTCGCATTTTTCATTCAATCGAGGTTTTCAAACGTAATCAAGGGGCGAGCCGTCCCACGGGCTAAGGAAACACTGATTCAATCGTTGTCAGATTTTACTCTTGAATTTTTATACATAGCGAGGAATAACCTGACGCGAATAGCGGGCTATTTAAGGAAGGGTATGACGGAGCTATTTATAAAAATTCTTGTAAAAGCTGACTCTGCGATTGAATCAGCGTTTCCTTAACCCTGCAGCTCATGGATCTGACGCGGAGGGCGGAAAGCCTTGCCGATCATTGGAACCGCATCGATGAGCTCTTTCGTATACGCATCCGACGGATGCTCGAAGATAGCCTCTGAGCTGCCGATTTCTACGAGCGAGCCCTTCTCCATGACCGCTGTGCGATCAGCGATGTACTTCACGACGGCGAGATTGTGGGAAATGAAAAGATAAGAGAGGCCGAGGGCTTTTTTGAGATCGATCAGGATGTCAAGCACCTGCGCCTGCACCGAAACGTCGAGCGCCGAGGTCGGTTCATCCAAGATCAGAAGCTCGGGCGCTGTCATGAGGGCACGGGCGATGGAAATGCGCTGGCGCTGTCCGCCGGAAAATTCATGGGGATACTTTTCGAGTGCGCTTCTGCGAAGGCCGACGCGATCCATCAGCTCTTCCGCTCGCTTTTTCATCTCCTCTCTGGATGCACCGCCCAGAATGCGGGCCGGCTCCAAGAGGATATCCTCGACCGTCATGCGGGGGGAAAGGGAAGAATACGGATCCTGAAAAACGATCTGCACTTTGCTTCGGATCTGACGGATGGCCTCTTCTTTCGCGTGGGTGATGTCTTGCCCGCAGAGAAGGATCTTCCCTGAGGTCGGCTCTTCGAGACGGATGATGAGGCTCGCGAGCGTACTTTTGCCGCAGCCCGACTCTCCCACGAGCCCCAGCGTCTCCCCCTTGTTGATGGAGAATGTGACGCCATTCACTGCATGTACTTCCTTCGTCTTCCCCCAGAAGCTTTTGGTGTGAAACGTCTTGGTGACGTCTGTGAGTTCAAGAATAGGCATGGAAATTCCTTCTTTCGGAGAACGTGTAGTCTCAATGAGCCTGAGATGGAAAATGAGAAATGAGTACTCCTGTGTAGAGTGGCGCATCGCACCCTTGGTATAGGGAGCGATGCCCGACGATCAGAAATCAGATGTCAGATGTCTGACCCCCAATCACCAATCACGTCCCACAGGCCAGGAAAACGCTGATTCAATCGTAGAATCCGATTTGACATGTATTTCCCTAGCCCCTCATAGGATAGAAGCAGTACACGATGTGGTCATTTCCTGTATCCACCCGCGGCGGCATCGCGGCATCGCAGCCTTTCCCGCAGCGCGCGCAGCGGGGAGAAAAACGGCAGCCAGCCATGCTTTCGGCGGGGTCTGGCACGATGCCGGGGATCGCGCGCAGAGGGTCGCTATCCTTGTCGGACTGGAAGCGAGGGAGTGCCTCGATGAGGGCTTTGGTATACGGATGCAGGGGATGCTGCAGGACATCGGCGGTGCGTCCTGTCTCGACGATGTGCCCCGAATACATGACCGAGACCTGATCGCAGATCTCTGAAATGACACCGAGGTCATGAGAAATGAAAAGGACCGCCGTCCCTGTATTCTGACAGGCCTCTTTGATCAGGTAGAGGATCTGCGCCTGCACAGTGACGTCAAGTGCCGTTGTCGGTTCATCTGCGATGAGGAGTTTCGGATGACAGGAGAGCGCGATGCCGATCATGACCCGCTGGCGCATACCGCCGGAAAGCTCATAGGGATAGCAGGAGAGGACATCTGCCGGATTTCGGATGTGAACGGCTTCAAGCATAGAAAGTGCCTGCTTTCTGGCCTCTTCCCGGCTGACCTTCGCATGCGCGCGGATGACGTCCTCCATCTGCCGCGCGATGGTGAAGACCGGATTCAGACAGGTCATCGGCTCTTGGAAGATCATGGAAACATCGCGCCCGCGAAGTGTTTCCATCTCTTTCTCACCTTTTCCCAAAAGCTCTTCCCCCAGAAGCTTGATCGATCCGGCGATCCTTTCCCTGCCGCCGCCCGGCAAGAGGCGCGTCACGGCAAAGGCGGTCATTGATTTCCCGCTGCCGGACTCGCCGACCAGACCGACGATCTCCCCTTCCTTTGCCGTGAGATTCACATCGTGGAGGATGGTGACCATGCCCTTCTTGACCGGAAGGGCGAGCGAGAGGTGATGGATTTCTAGAATATTCATAGACGGACACTTTCTTGAAAAAGGAGATACGACGAATCCACGGGGCATGCCGCCCCTGATTGCGAATGAGAACTCTGCTCGAATGAGGAAAACGCTGATTCAGGAAACGGTCCCTCATTTCCCGCCGCTTCTTGGATCCAGTATATCCCGCACCCCATCGCCCAAGAGATTGAATCCCATGACGGTGATGAGGATGAAAAGACCGGGGAAGGCGGCATACCACCACTGGTCGATGGCATAGACACGGGCAGTGGAAATCATCGCGCCCCATTCAGGGAGCGGCGGCTGCGCCCCGAGGCCGATGAAGCTCATGGAAGAGGCGATGAGGATCGCATCCCCGATACCGAGTGTCATCTGGACAAGGAGCGGAGAGAGGCAATTGGGCACGATGTGGCGTGTGACGATCCAGAAGGGCGAAGCGCCAAAGGTGCGGGACGCTTTCACGTACGGTTCTTTCTTGAGCGAGAGGACTTCCCCGCGCATGAGACGGACGTAGAGCGGGATACGGACGATGCAGACCGCAAGCATGGTATTGAAAAGCCCCGGGCCGAGCGCCGCCGTCAAAGCGAGCGCGAGCACCATAGACGGGAAGGACAGCACCATATCCGTCGCTGCCATGACAGCCCGATCGATGCGTCCGCCCGCATAGCCGGAGAGGCTTCCGATCGCGCAGCCAATGAAAGCGGCGATGAGGACGATGGAGAGCCCGACCATGATGGAAATCCGGGCGCCATAGAAGACACGGGAGAGGACGTCACGTCCCATTTCATCCGTCCCGAAAAGATGCAGCGCCGATGGTGCCTGCAGGCGCTCAGGCATATTCATCAGATTCGGATCATAGGGACTGATGACCGGCGCCAGAAGACTGATCAGCACGATCAGTGCTACGATCACCGTTCCCACCAGAGTGAGCTTATTTTTCAGCAGGACTTCTGCTGCCGCTTTCAGAAAGGAAGGGCGCTCCTTTGCACTAGGTATCATTCGTCCTCACCTCCGCTGATCTGTGGATTCAGCAGGTTGTAGATGATATCCACCACCATATTGATCAGCACATACCCTGCCGAGACGACGAGAGTGAAGCCCATGATGGCTGGGAAATCCAGATACGCGATGGAGTCCATCACATACTTTCCCATGCCTGGCCAGCCGAATATGGTCTCTGTAATCACTGCCCCGCCCAGAAGCTCACCGACGGTGAGCCCCGTGATGGTGACAGTCGGAATGAGCGCATTCTTCAGCGCATAGTGGTAAATGATCTTCCGCTTCGGGATACCGCAGGCACGCGCCGTGCGGATGTAGTCCTGCTCGAGCACATCGATCATGCCGCTTCTCACCTGCCGCGTGATGATCGCGAGCTGCGCATACGCAAGACATAGCGCAGGGAGCAGCAGATGATGCAGAGCCGAAGTGACGACATCCATATTTCCCGCAAGAAGCCCGTCGATCACGTAGAGCCCTGTCACCGGCGCAGGCGGCGCAAGGAACGTATCCAAGCGCCCCGAAGCCGGAAAAACGGGAAATACTTTGTAGAAAAGAATGAGACATACGACGCCCGACCAGAAGAGCGGGACCGAGACGCCGACCATGGAAATCACGCGGCTCACGTGATCGATCCACGAATCACGATGCACCGCTGACATGACGCCAAGGAAGATGCCGCACACCACCGCGATCAGCATGGAGACAAGCGTCAGCTCAAGCGTCGCGGGAAAATACTTCGCCAGCTCGCCGGAGACGGGCATCTGCGTGCGGATGGAAAGCCCCATGTCGCCATGAAAAAGCCCCGTCATGTAGAGGAGGTACTGCTGATAGACCGGTTTGTCGAGCCCCAATGACTCGCGCGCCGCCGCCAGCGTCTCAGCGGAAGCGTGTGGCCCCACCAGCATCCGCGCCGGATCCCCCGGGATCACATGCGAGATCGCGAAGGTCACGATGGAAACACCCAGAAACACCAGAAACAGGTGCAGGAGCTTGTTCCCGAGAAATTTGTATGAAAACATAGTGCCTCCTAAAATATCCCCAGGGAGAAAAAAGATCGACTCGTGGGGCGTATCGCCCCTTGATGGAGAATGAAAGCTCTGCTTGAATTGGGATGAGGAATGAGAAATGAGAAATGCGCAATGCCAAGAAGTCTCTCGATAGCAGGTTTCCCGTTTTGAACTTTCCAAACATTGCCCACCTGATCGCAAATGACGAAGATTTCTCGCTTCGCTCGAAATGATGATACGGGAGTCTAATGTCTCCTAGTCCTTGGTCCCCCAGTCACTTGAAGCTCCTAATCCCTAGCCGCTCATTCCTTCGACATATGTTCGAAGTCAAACATATCATCGAGCATCGGATTGTACGTATAGCCCTTGATATTGGCTCTCATCGGAGTCAGGACATTGGTCTGGAAGAGGAAGAGATACGGTGCTTCGTCAAAGGCGATCTGCTGGACCTTCTTGTAGATCGCAGTGCGGCCTTCTTTATCCGTCATGACTTCCGCTTCGCGGAGCATGGTATCTACGCTGTCATTCTTATAGAAGGAACGATTTCCCGGAAGCCCCCAGTAGGAGGAGTCGAGCCAGTAGGAGAGGAAGAACTGCGGATCGCTGTAGTCCGGACTCCAGCTGCCGAGCGCCATCTCGTATTCGCCTTTGTCGCAGCGCTGACGGAAGGTCGGCCATGCGATCTTTTCCAGATTCACCTTGATGCCAAGCTTGCCGAGATTGTTCTGGATGAGGAGGGCTTCCGCTTCGTTGTACGCTTTGTTATCCGAGTAGGTGAGCGTCATTTCCGTCACATTTTCTCCGGAAGCAGCGAGCAGCTCTTTCGCTTTATTGAGATCATAGGTATAGCCGGTGAGGCTGTCATCCTTCGCCCACATGCCCTTCGGCACGGCAGAGGTGAGTGCTTCGCCGCGGCCTTTCACCGCCCCGTCGATGACGGCTTTGTAATCAATGGCATACGAGAGCGCCCTGCGGAAATCCTTATTCGCCGTCGGCCCCTTCTGGTTATTCAGGTATACAAGACTGCAAAGGAGCGACGGATCCTCATAGACATGGATCTCTTTGTTCGATTTCAGCTGATCGATCTGATCCATCGGGATGCCCTGCGCGATGTCAAGATCTCCCTTCTCCAGCTGCAGGCGCTGTGCGGAAGGATCCTTGATGATATGGAAGATCACATGCGAGATGGCAGGGGCTTTCCCGGCGTAATTCTTCTGTGCATCGATCTTGATCGACTGACTCGGGGTATAGGACGTGATCTCATACGCACCGGAGCCCATCGTATGGGTCGCAAGGTACGAAGTCCCCATATCGTTGTCCTTCGCCTGATCCATGACCTTCGGATTCACGATGCCCGATGCATTGACGGCAAAGGTGTAGAGGAAGGGGGCGAATGGTTTCTTCAGACGGAAAACCACCGTCGATGCATCGGGCGTCTCGATGGATTCCACCACTTTGAAATAGTCGGACGGCCCTTTCTTCATCTTTTGGACACGTTCGATGGAGAATTTCACCGCCTTCGCATCGACAGGAGAACCATCTGCAAATTTATGCCCGTCCGCCAGATGGAAGGTCCATGTGAGCCCATCGCCGGAGACATCCCACGACTTTGCGAGCCACGGCTCGACCTCCGTCGATGCCTTGCCGTCCACGGTCTTATAGCGGACGAGACGCTCATATGCCGGATAAGTGATGGACCAGCTCGTATTATCCATCGTGACCGCCGGATCGAGCGTTTCCGGATCCTTCGGCAGCCCCACGACCAGCGTATCCTTCGGCACGCCGCTCGTCTTCGGTGCGCTGCCGCCGCCGCAGCCTGCCAGAGAAACCAAAGCCGCTCCCATCAGGGCACCCAGTACGACCTTCTTCATAGCCTGTCTCATATGACCCACACTCCTTTTCATGCGGCCTTGCCGCTTTCTTTGCCATCACAAAAAGCCGCCATGAAAAAATCACAGCGGCTTCTTTGACGCATCAAACGCAAAAAGCCATCGGCACCGGGTGCCAATGGCTTCTTTGTCGTTCAAATGAATATGTGTATAGTATACGCGAGAAAAGGGGATTTGTAAAGGGGAAATAGCGGGATGGCTTGCCCATGGGCGTCGTCCCCTGCCCGCGTGAAAAAGAGGTCCCGCGGGTTCTATGGGTTCATTGGGGGCAACGGGAACGGTGCGGCGCATTTCGTCATCCTGAGCGGAGAAAAACGTCGTATGTTAAGGAAACGCTGCGATTGAATCAGCGCTTCCTTAACCAAGAAAATACATGATCCCAAAGATGGGAAACCCGTTGAACCGAGAGAACCTATAGGCCCCCTTTTCACGAAGCAAGAAGCACAGGCTTTCGCCTGCGCTTCTCTTATGCGTTCCTTTATTTCTGTTCTTCTTCGTTTTTCGGTTCTTCTGTCTTGGCTTCTTCCTCCGCCGGAGCAGGTTCTTCAGTCGGTGCCTCTTCAGCTTCCGGTGCCGATTCTTCCGCCGGAGCTTCGGTTTCTTCCGCCGGTTCTTCTACGGGCGTCTCTTCCGCAGGAGCAGCTTCATCCGGTACTTCTTCCGTTGGAATTTCCTCTGCCGGCGCTTCCTCCTTCGGCAGCTCGACAGCCGGATAGGCATAGCCCGGGACGATGGGAGCCTTCAGATTTTCCAGCGCATCGATGGATGCCAGCGCAAGCTCCAGATCCTTTCGGATCTTGCTCACGTAGTTCTTCATATTTCCTTCCGTATGGATCATGGTCTCAGCCAGGCGGCGGCGATAGTCCTCCGCATCCTTCACCTGTCTGTCTCCTTCCATCTTGGCATTGGAGATCAGGATATCCGCATTTCGCTTCGCATTCTTCTTGACGTTCTCAGCGGTATCCTTGGCAAGCTGGAGCGTCGCTGTCATGGTATCCGAGATCTTCTCATAGTTGGAGAGCTTCACTTTCATCTGGTCCATTTCCTCTTCCATCTCGCGGTGCTCACGATAAATCTGCTCGTAGTCAGTGACGATCTGGCGCAGGAAATCATTGACCTCTTCCTCGCTGTAGCCGCGCAGGCCTTTGGAGAAAGTTTTATTATGAATGTCCATTGGTGTAATCATAGCTTTGCCTCCTTGGGGAACTTTCTTCTATTGTACTTGCTTTGCGCTGTTTAGGCAAGGAGCGTGGAAAAACGTCGTATGTTAAGGAAACGCCGAACTTAATAGCCTTCCCCTCGAGGGGAAGGTGCCCCGTAGGGGCGGATAGGGCACAGGCGGTATGAAAGACAGATGAGGAAAGCGGAACAGCGCGGCACATGTAGGGAAAGCGTGAGTCCCTGACCGCAAGCAAAAAAGATTTCTCGCTTCGCTCGAAATGACAAAGCGGGCGTCTGATGTCTCCCAGTCTCTTAGTCACTTCACACCGGTCACGCGCCTTATAAATTCACTCACCGCATCCAGCCCTTTTCTCAGTACGTCCGCCTCATGGCCGTAGCCGACACGGAAAGAGAATGGCTCGTCGAAGCAGTCGCCAGGGACGCAGAAGGTGCCTGTCTCCTCATACATGCGGCGGCAGAAATCGCGCGAGCCGATGGAAAGATCGTAATGCACAAGTGCCATGGTACCGGCCGTCGGCTTCACATAAGAGACATGCGGCTCACCTTCCACCCAGGCATCCAGAATGGGAAGATTGGCTGCCAGAATGGCGCGGTTTCTCTCGAGGATCTTTTCTTTGTGCGCCAAGGCGAGCGCCGCGATCTCCTCATCGAAGAGCCCGCAGCTCACAAGGTCATAGTCCCGCACACGGCGAAACTGGGCGAGCGCCTGTCGGTCATGGGTCGCAAGCCAGCCGAGACGAAGCCCGGCCAGCGAAAAGGCCTTCGACATCGATCCGGTCGCGATCCCCTTCTCATAGAGATCGCAAACGGAGGGAGAGAGAGCTCCGTCGATGGAAACGCCGCTGTACACCTCATCGCAAAAAAGGTATGCGCCACTCTGACGCGCGATGGTGACGATGTCCTTCATCATGTCCGATGGGATCAGAGTGCCCGTCGGATTGTTCGGATTGTTGAGGCAGATCATGCGCACGCCGCGCGCCGCCGCCTGCGAAAGCTCATCAAGGTCCGGCAGATAGCCGTTCTCTCTTCGAAGGCGCAGCACCGTCATCTCCGCCCCGAGCGCTTCCGGTGCCGAGTAAAACTGCTGATAGCTCGGAGAGAATGCGATCACACGGTCCCCCGGGCGGATGAGGGAGAAGAAGATGTGCTGGTTCCCGCCCGTCGCACCATGCTCCGTCAGGATCTCCTCCGGGCGGATACTCGTATAGAGACGGCTGATCTCCTTCTTGACCTTCTCCGAGCCGAAGATGGCGCCGTAGGTCTGCTCTCTTTCAAAAAAGCGATCCATAAAATCTGTGCGATCCTCGCCCGCCAGCGAAAAAAGCTCTGCGAGCGAGAGAGGCTTCGCACAGGTGTCCGTGATATTGTACTTGGCGCCTTCTTCGTACTGGTCCATCCAGCTTTCGACGCCGAACTGTGAAACGATCATAGGGATACTCCGTAAAAATATGAGTGATTAGGGTTCAGGGTTCAGGGTTAGCCCTTGGGGCGGCTCGCCCCTTGGGCTAACCCTCTTCACTCTCCCAATTCTTGCATACATCCACCCAGCCCTGCGAAGCGGATGCCCTTTCCAGCTCCGGAAGGCTGAGCTTCACCGCACTATGGTCCGTGCCTGCCGCCGGATAAACGATATCGAAGCGTTTCAGGGACACATCCAGATAGACCGGCACGCCCTCCGGCAGGCAGAAGGGACACACACCGCCGGGGCGGTGGCCGATGTACTTCTCGCACTCCGCGCCGGGGATCATCTTCGCCTTCTTGTGAAAGCTCATCTTGAATTTGTGATTATCCACCCTGGCATCTCCCGCCACGACGATGATGAGCGGCTTGTCATCCAAGAGGAAGGACATCGTTTTCGCGATGCGCGCCTCCTCCGTCCCGAGTACCTGCGCCGCCAGCGCCACCGTCGCCGATGACTCCTCAAGATCCATACAGCGATCCCCCATGCCAAGGGTCTCAAAATATTCTTTTACTTTTTCAAAGGACATCGTATGCACTTCTTTCGTATCAATGGCAACTAGTGACTGGCAGCTGGGGATGAGCGGCTCTCTCGCACGGTCATTTCGAGCAAACGAGAGATTTTTGTCATTCGCAGTCAGGAACGCACGCTTTCCCCACATGAGTAATGCTATTAAGTTAAGGAAATCGTTAGCTACGTAACGTCTTGCTTCCCCCTTCGGGGGAAGTGCCGAAGGCAATAGGGGCATGCTAGCGGTATAGCGTGCTATGTTGAATAGTCCGATGCTATCGATATTTCAATACTTTCATCAATACCGCTGCGTAGCCCCCTCACCCCTTCGGGGAGCTCCCCCGATGGGGAGCCAAGAACATTCTGCCGCTTAACTTAATAGCATTACCGATTCAGGGGCGGCATGCCCATGGGCTGACCCTTCCCACTTCATTTACAACAAAGAGCTGTGCGCTGCACAGCTCCTTTTTTATTTCTTTCCTTTTTTGACGACCGTCTTTGCTTCCGGTTTCGCATCCGCCTTGCCGCGGCCGAGACTGCCGGTCTTTGCCAGCTTCTTCGCCGTCATGTACCAGGCCGGAGACTTGTCCAAGCACTTATTCTGCTTCACCGTAGGATCATTCGGATACTGTTTCTTATAGTTTTCCATCGCACGGCGCGCATTTACCTTCTCATCCTTGGAAATGGTCTCGAAGGAGAATCCCACCTTCCATGCAAAGACGAGCATCGCTACAGGGTAGAGTGCAAGCGGATACACTTCGCAGAAGACGCAGGCCGCGATGAGCGCAAGCCCGCCCACGATAGAGAGCACCGAGACGCCGGTCTGCACCATGACAGTCTTTCTGAAGTCCGCATCCATGTGCGCGAGCCAGATATTTCCGCTCGAAAGGAAGTAGTGGACGAACTCCTGATTCCGAAGCATCCTGTCCCGCTTGTTATGTGCAAGGATCTGCTGCACGATGTCCGCCACATTTTTCTTGAAGCGCATGGTGCGGTAATTGAATACGACGAGGAGCGTCGTGATGAGAGCGATAAAGATGATACTGCTGGTGGATCCTTCCATGATATGTCTCCTTTGCTGAGTTGTTCTTTCTATTATAAGGGGCAAAGGGGAAATCAGCAAGGGGAGAGAGAGCGCAGGGCGTGCGCCCTTCCCACACGCCTCACTTCCAAGCACGCACCATTCCCACTTGGATGCCCAGCCGATTCGCTTCGCCCGCCTTCATCTCCAGACACCCTTTCGCACGGAGGCAGGCGGAGAGGCCAAGCCACGGCGCAAGATGAGGGACGACCTTCACCACGCGGCCTTCTCCATCGAAATACACCGCATCGATCGCGAAACGCATGAAGCACATGTGGATGCTGTTCGTCTTCTCGAGGTACAGTCCACGTCCTTCATCAAGGGGCGCACGGAGCATGAGGCCTTTGAACCGCGCCCACCACGAGCGAGCTGTCTCGACTTTGACAGAGATGGCGCGCTCGCCATTCGTGAGTATCCATGTTTCGATCATAAAAGCTCCTTTTGGAAAATCGTGACTCGCATCCGGCTCTGCGACGAAGCCGGCACCTCCCTGCTCCCGTCGGCATCGCTGCGCCACGGCTTATACATCCCCTGCGAAAAAAATAACTGCCAGCTCACGCTGTCAGTTATTTTTTCCCCATGGTTTCCATAAGAGAGAGAAGCGATGGCAGGAGCGCCACCACGAAGATCGCAGGGAAAATGCAGAATACGAGCGGGAAGACCATCTTGACCGGCGCCTTCATCGCCTTCGTCCGCGCCCGCTGGCGGCGGACATTTCTCATATTGTCAGCCTGGATCGTCAGCGTATCCGACATGGAAGCACCGAGACGCTCCGACTGCGTGACGGACATGACGAAGAGGTACACGTCCTGCACATCACAGCGCTTCGCCATGAACTGCATCGAGCGGCGACGGGTCATCCCCATGCGTACATCACGGAGCATACGGGAAAGCTCATCGATCAAGGGCCCCTTCATGCGCTCAACGACCTTGCGAAGCGCCGCATCGAAGGAGAGCCCTGCCTGCACAGAGATCGCCAGAAGGTCCAGCACATCCGGCAGCTGCTGCGTGATGAGAGACTGGCGTTTCTTGATGATATGATTCAGAACACCGAAGGGGAGCAGCGCCCCCATGAATCCCCAGCCAAGAACGATGAGGAAGAACTGCGGCGCTGTATAGACGCCCCGCCCCGCATACCAGAAGCCGAGGACGAGACCGAGCGCAAGGCACAGAAACCAAAGGCCAGCGAAATGAGCGACCTTCCACACGCCCTGCTTGCCGGCGAGCATGATGCGCCGCTCCATGAGCTTCGGGATCGCCGCCGGAGCGAAGTAGGAGAGCGTATCCATCAGATCGCCCAGCACACGGCCGACCGTACGCTGCAGGAAGGGGATCTTCCGAAGATCGTCCGGATCCACCATCTCTTCTTCGGCAGAAGGATCCATAAACTGATCCAGACGCCGCTGCATCTCACGCTGCGAGTCCGACTGGCGAAGTACGATGAGCGTCATCATGATAAAAACAAATAAGGAGATCGCGATCGCGATAGAAAATGCAAGCATGGAGTGTCACCTCGATTCGAGGAATTAGGAATTAGGAATTAGAAATTAGAAATGAAGGTGGCGGCTGCGCCGCGAATATTTATAGGGCGATGCCCGAAAATAGGAATGAAAGAGTGTTTCCTTAAGGAAACGACACTTGGTGCTGCCTATTTCTGTTTTCAAACACGCGCCAGTCATCGGTCTGCAAGGAAGATTTCTCGACTTCGCTCGAAATGACGACGGCGCGAAGCGCTATCAAAATTTTGCGGCGCTTTTGATTTTTATGCACCGCACCACAAGTTTGAAAGTAGGGATAAGCAGCTAGGGATTAGGAGGTGCGAGTGACTCGTGATTTACATGCCACGTTCGGGCATCGCAATGATTTATACTCCGCGGCGCATTTCGTCATCCTGAGCGGAGTGAAATGTCGGATGTTCGAAAATGTAAAGGCGGAACAGTGAGAACTGAATCGAAGGATCTGGCACCGCACCACAACCCTGAACCCTTCACGTCATTCTTCCCAGTCCCCTTCCGGCACGCGACCGAAGAGATCCTTCGGTGCGTCCACGCCGTGGATCTTAAACTTGGTGAGGAACTGCGGCTGCAGGCCTGTATACACGAAGGAGCCCTGCGACTTGCCATTTTCATCGAAGCCGGTCTGATGGTAGCGGAAAAGGTCCTGCAGGACGATCACATTTCCTTCCATCTGCTGCACTTCGGTGATGTAGGTGATCTTGCGGGAACCATCCTGAATACGGGACTGATGAATGATGAGATCGAGCGCAGAGGAGATCTGGCTGCGGATCGCCGTGACCGGCAAATCGAAGCCGCTCATAAGGACCATCGTTTCCAGACGCGAGAGCACATCGCGCGGACTGTTCGCATGCGCGGTCGTAAGCGAGCCGTCATGGCCGGTATTCATCGCCTGCAGCATATCGAGTGCCTCGCCGCCTCTGACTTCGCCGACGATGATGCGATCCGGGCGCATGCGGAGAGCATTCTTCACAAGATCTCTGATCGTGACCGCCCCCTTGCCCTCTATATTCGGCGGGCGGGACTCGAGCGTCACGACATGCGGCTGCTCAAGGCGGAGTTCGGCGGCATCTTCGATGGTGACGATGCGTTCATCGGAGGGGATGAAGGAAGAAAGGACATTCAGCGTGGTCGTCTTACCGGAGCCGGTACCGCCGCTGACCATGATATTCAGCTTCGCCTTGACACAGGCGCGCAGGAATGAGGCCATCTGCTCCGAAAGGGTGCCATAGGCGATCAGATCCTCGATCAAGAGCGGTATCCGGGAGAATTTACGGATCGTCACGCACGGCCCGGACAGAGAAAGCGGCGGAATGACGATATTGACACGAGAACCGTCTTCGAGACGCGCATCGACGATCGGCGATGCCTCATCGACGTGACGGCCCAGCGGCGACACGATCTTCTCGATGATCGCCATCAGGTGTGCCTGATCCTGAAAACGAGCCTGCGTCAGATGGATCTTGCCCATCTTTTCCACATAGATCTTCTTCGGCCCGTTGATCATGATCTCCGTCACGGCATCATCCTTCAGGAATGGCTCGATCGGGCCAAGCCCCAGGATCTCATCACAGATATCCGATACCAGACGCGAACGCTCGCCGCGCGGAACGGCAAAGGGATCCTCCTCGACCACACGCTGCACATAGCGGGTGATGACCGCCTCGACCTCCTGCCGCGTATGCCTGCCGTCCAAGACCTGCTGCTGCTCAGCGGTCATGTCATCGACGATACGCCGGTGAATTCCGTTTTTCAGCTCCTGGTATCCCTCTTCGTGGGCGTTGTTCGTCCGGCCGGCAAATATAGCGGCCTGTTCTTTTTTCTCGGTGCCGTCACGGCGGCCAAGACGTTCCAGAAGTTTCAAAGTCTTCACCTTCCTTGTCGAAATAAGTAAGAGTCAGCTCATGGGCATGCCGTCCCTTGATCGCGTATGAAAGTCTCGCTTGAATGAGCAATAAGAAATGTGGGATATACCATTGCGTAGCCCCCTCATCTCGCTTCGCTCGAAATGGCATCTCATGTGCTGGTCTTTTCTCTATACATGAAACAGCTGACAGTATATTCCTCTGGGATGCCCACGACATTTTGCATATAATTCACGAAAGAAATGTCACTTGTGGTAAGCTTCATCGTCAGCACCGCACCCACAGAATCATCAGGAATACTGGCATCAGGCAAATCCGTTTTTAGATTAGACCCCAGGTCGATCCGGATACCGTTTTTGCCCGATACATCCGGTACATATAAATGAGTGATCACATTCTTATTTTTCAAAATTTCGTCGTATTTATCTTTGATTTTTTGATAGTCGTATTTCAGCTCTGTCGGATTCGCTTCATCCCTTGTCGGCTCCACCACAGCCGCTTCGCGCGCCGCATTTCTCACGATGCCCTGCACGGTCTGGTAATCCCCGAACATGAAGCCGCAATAGATGATCCCGCAGAGAACGAGGAGAAAGATCGGCAGCAGCAGTGCAAACTCGACGATATCCTGCCCTTTTTGTCGTTTCATGATGCTTCGTTTCTCCTTTCGCGGGAATGGTGACTGGTAGCTAGTGACTGGGGATTAGGGATTGGGGATTAGGAGTGACTGGTGACTGAAATGCCACCTTCGGGCATCGCCACAATTTATACTTTACGGCGCATTTCGTCATCCTGAGCGGAGTGAAATGTCGGATGTTCGATCATGTAAAGGCGGAACAGTGAGAAATGAGTCGAAGGATCTAGCGCCGCACCACCATTCGCATTTCTCATTTCTCATTCAAACGAGCCTTTCAAACGGAATCAAAGGACGAGCCGCCCCAAGGGCTAACCCTGAACCCGACAACCTCTATACCTTGATATCTACGATCTTATGAATGATGAAGAAGCCTATGACTTCCATTACGAGGGCGACACCGATCGCGATCTGACCTAGGCGTGTCGTGAGGAGCGGGCGCATATATTCCGGCGACATGATGTACATGAAGAGCCCCATCGCGATCGGAAGAGCGGCAAGGATCATGCCTGCCATACGCCCCTGCGCGGTCAGTGTCTTGATCTCGCCGCGCAGCCGGATGCGGTCTAAGATGGTATCGCGGATGATATCGATGATGTCGGCCAGATTTCCACCGACCTGCTGCTGGATGAGCACCGCCGTGACGATGAGAGAGAAGTCAGGGCTGCCCACACGCCTGTCCATCTCCGTCAGCGCGCGGTCCAAAGGCTTCCCCAGATTCGTCTCGCGAAGGACACGGGCAAATTCCGTGCTGACGGGCGGCTTCATTTCCTTGGAAATGATCTCGATCGTCTGCAGGAAGGAGAAGCCCGCCCTCAGAGAATTGGAAATCAGCGTCAGACAGTCAGCCATCTGGTAGAGAAACGCCTTCAGCCGCTTGTCGATCCGGTACTTCACATAGCCCCACTGGAAAAGGAAAACGAAGAGGGCAAAGAGCAGCGCAGCGCCGCCCTCCCCTGTGACCAGGAGCGCCATGAGAAAAGCAAGAATGCTCACCCCGAAGGAGATCACGACCATTTCGAAGCCGAGTAGCGGCAGTCCTGCGCGATGCATCATGAGATCGAGCTTCGAAGCGGTCTTCCTTCCCCCGACCCTTCGCATGCGCTTGCGGAAGGCATGGCGGAGCTTCTGTCCGGTCGAGATGCGCTCCTCTTCCGTCTCCTTCACATCGAGATAGTCCGCATACTGCTGCAGACGCTCAGACACCACCTGCTTCTTTTTCAGCGCATGACCGAGCAGGAAGAACAGGATGAAAAAGAAAAGAAAGGCGCAAAACAGCGAGATGATAAAGATCATAGATGGTTTGCTCCTTTCTTGGAAATCAGCGTTGTACAGCATTTGTCTGGCTGACGCTATGGGAATCTATCCGCCGCCTTTGGCGCGCCCCCTCTCCAGGAGCCTGCTCAGTTGGGGAAAAATACCTAATCCCCAGCTACTAGTCACCAGTCACTACTTACTAATGATCTTCTCTGCGAGTGCATCGACGGCCTTGGCAAAGGGGCTGTCAGGATCCTCGTCCACGACGAGGCGGCCATTGTCAGCCGCCTCCGAGACACGGACATATTCATTCGGGATGATGGCTGCGACAGGATAGCCCAGCTCCTTGGAGAGACGCTCCTTCTCCGCGTCGTCAAACGGCGAGACACGGGTGAAGAGCGGATAGACGCGCTCCCGGTAGTCGTCCCATGCCTTGAAGATCTCCAGTGCGCGCTTCATATGCATCGTCTCGTAGCCGCCATTGTACATCGCCATCAGGACCGTCTCATCGGAGAGCTCACACGCCGTCGCGGAAATATCGGAAAATCCCGAAGGCAGATCGATCAGAACGTAGCTGTAGAGACTCCGCGTCATATGGATGAGCTGCGTCAGCGCATCCAGCGTGACAGACTCCGCAAGATCCGGCTTTGCCGGCCCGCAGAGTATCTGCAGGTTCCTTCTGGCATCGATGAAGTACGACTTCAGCGTCACCGGCGAGAGGAACTTGATATCCCGCACCGCTTCGACCAGGGTCGTTTGCGGATTCAGATTGAAAAAGACCGCCATATCACCGAACTGCAGGTCACAGTCAAGGATCGCGACAGGCTCTCCCGTCCTCTTGGCGATGCTCGCGGCGAGATTGGAGATCAATGTCGTCTTGCCGCTCTTTCCCTTCGGGCTGAAGAAGGAGATCACACGTGCAGACGAGCGCAGCGAGGCGCGGTCCGCATTCCTGACCGCCGCCTGCAGCTCATCCGGCGTGAACGGCTTGATCATATACCCCTGCGCGCCGCCGCGCAGCAGCCTTGCCTGCGCCTCCGAGTCCCAGCGGCGGGAGAGACAGATGATCAGGGCCTGCCCGCAATTCTTCTTGAGATCGGAAAGCAGACTGACATTGGGCTCGCAGTCGATATCCAGAAGGATCAGATTCGGACTGAATGCCTGCATCTGCCCCAGAGCATCGCCCGCGGTCTGATACCTCGCCGACAGCTCGAAGCCCGGGCTGTTTCTGATCACGCTCGACAGCCGCTCAAGCATCATGCGGTTGTTCTCGATGAGGACTGTACGATAAGACATGGAATTCGCCTCCAGTTAAAAGGTTCAACGGGTTCTAGAGGTTCTGAAGGTTCAACGGGGGTGGTGCGGCGCATCATATGTATATAGCGCCGCATTTTTTAATTTTTCCCACACTCGTTGGTTTCCTCTAACTGCCCATATATTTCTCGAGCATCATGGAAATAAGCCTGCTGCTTTCTTTTCAGGGCAGAAATCAATCGGTTGATCAAATACACGTCATACCTGATTTGATCATGAAGCTCAGCGGATAACTCTTGCGTCAGAAAATGAAGGTCATCGCAATATATGATCTGAGACTCCAACTCATAAGCCGAACCTCGTGCTATATATAGAAAATGGATATAATCATTAATCGTCCCACGCCCCTGCCCCTCGGCAATATTAGAGCCAATCGATATGACTGCTCTTCGCATTTGCGAGGGCAAGGCATACTCTTCATTTTTTGGCAACTGCAAAACCGCTCGATATACCAAGTCTTTGAGTTTCCTCGCCACCTGCCATGCCAGCAGTTCTTTATAGCTAGTCATTTATACGTCTCCCTCAACAGGCTCTGACGATCCTCAGGTTTCTCATCTTTCGTGAATAACGTATATGTTAAGGAAACACTGATTCAAGCGTTGTCAGATTTTACTCTTGAATTTTTACGCATAGCAAGGAATCACCTGATGCGAATAGCGAACTATTAAAGGAAGTCTATGACAAAGCTATGTATAAAAATCTTGTAGAAACTGACTCTGCGATTGAATCAGCGTTTCCTTAATACTCCGCGGCGCTTCTATTTTTTTGCGCCGCACCACAACCTTGAACCTTCTGAACCCGTAGAACCCGCTCCCCCTCTTTTGCACAAACAGCACACCCTATGGGCGAGTCCTGAACCTGCCTTATCACGAGAACAGTCTCGACAGCCAGCCGCCCTCTTGTGACTTTTGCGGCGAGGCGCTGTCCTCTTCATAGGTATCCACCATGGTGCGGATGCCTTTGGCAAGCGGCGTGTCCTTCGCCGAAAGGACGAGGGGGACGCCTGTCTTGATGGATTCGGCGGCCGTTTGGAAATCGTTCGGGATGACGTAGTGGAACTGGTGACCTAAGATCGCTTCGACATCCTTGACATTGATGCGGGTGCGTGCATTCGAACGGTTCAGGACGTAGCGGATCTTATTGTCATCATAGCCGAGCTCTTTGAGGGCATCCGAGCCGCGCTTCATGTTCTTGATGGTCGGGATGAAGTCGACGATGCCGATGAAGTCGATCACCGTCGAAAGATCCATGAGGGAGAGATTGAGCGCACTGAAGGTCGATGTCGTATCAATGATGAGGTAGTCATACTCGAGCTGGAGCTGGACAACGAGGTCACGGATGAGCGTCGTATCAAGGTTGTACGCCTCTTCGAGGAGCTTCGGATTCGCCATCACATCGAAGGAGACATCGCCGGAGGAGAAGGGCGTCAGATACTCGGCGGCTACGGTGTCATCCGGATGCTCGCGCATGGATCTCTCCGCGTCTGCGATCGTCTTCTCCGGCGTGAGCTTGAGCGCACTCGCCACGTCTCCGAACTGCAGATCCAGATCGAGCAGACAGACGGTATGACGGCTCTTTGCCAGCTCCGCCGCCATATTGATGGCGATGAGCGTCTTTCCCACGGCGTACGCCGTACTGAATACAGTAATGATCGTGCCTTTGCGGCCTACCATAGACATCACGCCTCCTTCGGGGATGTTGGTTGTTAGTCCTTGTAAGATGTGGCTCAGAAATCACGGGGAACAGGTTCAAGTAGATACCATTGAGCCATTACTGAGCCGAAGAAGTGTTGGTGGACTCTTGGGCAGCTTGGCTAGTTAAGGAACCAGCGTTTTTAAAGATTGTTTCAAGGCTTTCTTTCATCTGGGACTGATTATAAATCAGCCAACCAATAGCTACGACAATAGCCAGCAGCAGTGCGTATTCGACCATATCCTGGCCTTTTTCGCCGAGTACCGGTCTGACATAGTAGTCATAGATCTGTTTTGCTCTGTTCATCATAATGATTTCACCTCCTTTTCGTGAAACGCATGGAAATGGAATATATAAAAAGTCTCTAAGGACTCTTTATCAGAATGAAAGTCAGGGTTCAGGGTTAGCCCACGGGGCGTACGTCCTTTGATTGCGTTTGAAAGCCTCGTTTGAATGAGAAATTAGAAATGAGAAATGAGAAATGGTGGTGCGGCGCATAAAAATATAGAAGCGCCGCGGAGGCTTGAAACTAGCGGTTTTCTCGTATCGCAAACCTAATCCCTAGCTACCAGTCACCAGTCACATATTTTTTTGCGCCGCACCTGAGCCTTGAACCCACCACTTTTACCTGCTTGTCGAGGTCGTACTCTTTCCGGAGTACCTATCCATCGCCGCCTTGATCCTTGCCCTCTGGGCGGTGGCGTCAGCGGCGGTGCGGGTGGGCTGCTGTATCTTTACGGCTGGCCGGGCAGTCTCCTGCTTTGCCTTTTTCTCCGGCTTTGTCTTTTCTCGACGGGCGACGGTCAAATGGTCTTTCTCTGCCTCGTAGTCTTCCTCGGTCATAGGGACGAGGATCGGCTCGCCATGAATATCCGTGGTCTTCAAGAGGTAGGACCGCGTCTTGGCCGGGGCTTTTTCTTCGAGGATGATGGTGTCATCGTCTCCGGGCTTTTCGCCCCAGAGATCACGCTCCTCGGTGTCGGTCCCCTGCGGAACGGGCTTTCTCGTCTCTACGAGTTCACGGTTTCTTGCGGCGCGCTCGATTTCCTCATAGCTTTCCTTCATGCGCTGGCTCATCGGTGCAGGGGTATCGTCTGCGACGAGGGTCGGTGTGATGAGGATAATGAGTTCGCGCTTGTCGCGGGTATTCGATGTATGGCGGAAGAAACGCCCGATGATGGGAATATCTCCCAAGAGAGGGATCTTCGATACGATTTTCGCATCTTCGGAATTGATGAGGCCGCCGATCGCCATGGTCATGCCGGAGCGGACATTGACTTCGGACTCAGCCTCGCGGGTCGCGATACCCGGTACGCTGAAGGAGTCGATCTTGACGCCATGGCTGTAGTCCAGGGTCGATACTTCGGCATGGACCTTCGAGGTGATCTTGTCTTCCGAGTCGACGACTGGCTCGATATTAAGCTTCACGCCGTATTCATGCCAGTCGATGGATACATTGCCATTGCCATCCGAGACAGGGATCGGGATGCGTCCGCCGATCAGGATGTTTGCGGTCTTCCCGGACATGGTCGTGATGGACGGACGAGAGAGGATGCGCGCCTTTCCTTCATTGATGAGCGCCTGCAGGGTCACATTCACATTCGCGATGTGAGAGCCCAGCCAGCCGCCGTGTTTTCGGGTGGAAGAGAAGTCTTCCCCGCCGTAGAAGAGACCAGCAGTGCCTACGGTAATGTTAGTATTGGGATTGCCGGAACTGTCACCGGAATTGCTATTCTTCCCCGGTGTCTGCGACCAGTACTGGATGCCAAGGTTCTTGGTGTAGTCCGAATTGATCTCTATGATCTGCGCCTCGAGGCGGATCTGGCTCGGATGCTCCATCTCCAGAAGGTCGATCACGCCGGAGCCATCGCCGCCGGTGTAGAGGCCGGCGATCTTCAATGCGATGTCGTGTTCATGCTGATTTTCAACCTTGCCGCGGAGCATCACGCGATCCTCGATCATCTGTACATGGACCTTCGGATAGCCGATGGCATCCTGAATGGCGCTCGCCATGCCGCGGTCATTGCCCGCGACGTACACGGTGTACTCGGTGCGCCGCCCGCCATCTGACCAGACGATGAGGGATGTCGTCCCTGCTTTCTTCCCGACGAGGAGGAAATCTCCCGAAGAGAGAAGCTGCACGTCCGCGATAGCAGGATTTCCGACAGCAAGACGTGTGATGCCGGAAGCGGCCATGTATTTCGATTCATTCAGGGACACCTCGACAGGTTCAGCGGCGCAGGCGCTTCCGAAGGAGAGCATCGCAGCGGCGAGGAGGAGTCCGATTCTTTTTTTTATTCCGTTCATCTTACTGCCCCCTCGTTACGCTTGTACCACGAATGACTTCGATCCCACTGCCGGCGGTGCCGGTCTGTCCCCCGCTGATCTCCACCTGCGGCTGCGGCGCCCCCTGCACCGGGTATGGCGCATAGGGCTGAGCGGCCGGCGGCTGCGGATCCGGCTTCGGCAGCGGGATCACGTAGTAGGCGACCGATTCTGTCTCAGCCGCACTGTCTGCCGGGCGCAGCATCAGCTGTACCTGTCCGACCTGCAGGGAAGCGGTGAGTTTCGCCGCATCATAGGGCGAGAGCGCGACCGTTGCGACAGCGGGCGTCCCCATCGAGGATGTGTCTGTGCGGCGCGGCTTTGCGGAGATTTGACTTCCATCCTTGCTGTCCTTGTCTTCTTTCTTCGGAGCAGCGCTCTGCCCCATGCTGGACTTATTGATGGCCAGCAGCAGGACATCACGGAGCAGCATTTTCGAAGTGACGCGGTTCTTCCCGTCCTGACTGGAGATCAGGAGGATATCCACATGGTCGCCGGGCTTGGCAAAGCCGGAGACACCGGAAATGTCATTGATACCAAAAGACAGCGCACGCATCCCGTCCGGGATGAGCCCCTGAAAACCGGCGGCTGCCGACACATCGAGTTTTCGCCTGGTGATGACATCGCCAGCAAGGATGGTAACGCCCGCCTTATGCCCGACAATGAGCTTCTTGTCTGTCACAGCCCCCGGCGGGAGCAGACTTTCCGGTACGACAGAGGCTTTCAGCATGTCATCTGTGATGACCGTCCGCGGCGAGATATCCGTCGCTGCTTCGATGACGGCGACGCCCGCTGCCTCCGGTGTCTTTTCTTCTTTCTTGTCTTCGAAGGAAGACAGTGTGCTGTACAGGATGATGAAGATCATGAGCGCAAAGAAAGCGCAGAGAAGGATGAGCTTTCTAGGCGACATCTTCCCTGCGGCCTTCGCCAGTTTATCTGCTAATTTCATGTAACCCCCTCTTCTCGGGATACCATTCTATTTTGCTCCTCGCCAGCGCGAAGGAGTTTGCATTCTTTCACTTTTATAAAGGCTTTCGTTGAAGCTTTTCAAATTCTATCACATTTGTTTTAGAAATTCTATATATCAAAAAATTTCTATTCTTGCTTGAGCAAAACGCATCAATGGTACGATTTTTCAAGAAAACGGTCTTCCACCACCAATCACTTCTTCCCCACCATCGTCACGCCGCCGATGTCATAGAAACGCGCCATCGCGGCATTGCTCCAATACTGCGGATCGGAGCTCAATCCCACGGCGTAATGGTGAAAGCCTGTAAGGTACGTCCACAGCTCCTCCTCATACGGCGGTCGCTCGGTGATAGAGAGGATAGCCGGTGTCCCGCGCATGGCCCCCGCCTCTCCGAGCCAGCGTTCAAACCATCTGGCATTTTCCACAAATATCCAGAAGGTCATGGCAAAGGTGAAGACGAAGTAGAGGGTGGCCAGCCGCCTCATCCCCCCTGCCCCCGGCAAACGGACCGGCGATGCGCCGGCGCAATCAGCGGCGTGCTGCATGAGGAGCGCCGCCGTCAGGCAGAAGATGGTGCTCGGGAACAGACTGCGGAAGGGAAACTCCGGCGAGACGCACATGATGATCTCAAAGAGCAGGCTCGCCGATAGAAGCCAGAGCGAGAGACGGACATATTTCCTGCCGCCGGAAAAAGCGCAGAGCGCTCTCCTCTTCCGAAAGGCTTTCATCAGGTAGAAATAAAAGGGCGAGAGCAGCAAAGTATGGAGCCAGATCGTCACGAAGGCTTTGCCGTGGAACTCGAAGAGCCGGAAACTCTCTCCGCTCTCTTCCATGCGCAGCAGATTTCCTGGTGCCAGCATGAGGATCCCGTAGCCGATGGAGAGCCCGAGGAAGCCCGCCAGCATCCAGAGCTGCATTTCCCCCTTCTTATATATGTGATAGAGATAAAACAGTCCGAAAAGCCCGATCCAGCAGATCGTATTTTCATTTCCGTTCCCGGCAAGAAGCCCCAAGAGGAAGAGGAGCGGCGAGAGCCAGCCTCCATAGCGCGCTTCCCCATCCGTCATGTAATGCCGGATGTAAGGCAGCAGCCACGCCAGAAGAAAAACCATCGGCCAGAGATAATTGCACGAGCCATCCAGCCAGAGGAAGATGCCGCAAAAATTCGCCTGAAATGCCCAGAGAAAGAAGCCGGTGATAAGGACGCTCTTTGCAGGAAGTTCCATCGTGACCTTTCCGCCCCGTGCCGTCCACTGCATGAGGAGGACGAGGAGCACCACGGTGAGCGCGATAGCCACATTGAAGACACCTCGCGGCATCCAGAGGAAAAACATCGCCATCGACTGCGCGACGATGCGTCCGCCCCACGTCAGGAAATACGACCACGAAGACACCGCAATATCTTGAAAACTGGCGATGCGCCGCGCATCCGCTGACAGCGGCTCATACATCGAGTGTCCTTCCCACATAAAGGAGTACACGTAGTCATCCCCCGCACTGCGTACCATGAGGCTGTTTAGTATAAAGATCACGAAAAAAATGCCTAGAAGCGAGAGGCAAAGCTTTTTCTTTTCTGTCGTCATAGGAATCATGTCCCCTCCTCATCATTTGGCTTTTATTCTAAACGAACGAGGAGCGCGGCGCAAGGAAGGGAAACGGGGGGTAAGGGGTAAGGGGTAAGGGGTAAGGGTTCAGAGGGTTCAATGGGTTCCGGTGGCGGCTTCGCCGCTTGTCTTGAATAGGCGATGTGAAATAACGATCATCTCATTTTCGCGTTCCATCTGCCGCGGGGGAC
>ENA-OUQF01000318-OUQF01000318.1-human-gut-metagenome-genome-assembly--contig:-NODE-318-length-39612-cov-10.693506_pt1 | contig 39612 bp, 30 predicted proteins | sample MGYA00237947_ERZ548826 | MGnify/ENA primary metagenome ERZ548826 (study PRJEB26490, sample SAMN05194701) | human gut metagenome | biome: terrestrial biome; feature: human-associated habitat; material... | reverse complement strand
GCAGACGCAGTCTGCGGAAGAAAACAGTCCGGTGGACTGTTTTTGCCGACGGGGTCAAGGAGCGAAGCGACGCGAAGGTGCACGGGAGTGCACCGAAAAAATCCCTAACTCTCCGCCACGAAGTGCGGTAGTCCATGATACAATGGGCTACCGTACTTTCTTATTTTTCTGCAGAGAAAGTCCTCATTGGAATAACACAAAAAGTATTAGAGATGCTAAACAGGATTATATTTTCTGCTGATTCCGGCATATTGGCAAATCAGGTCATACTATATTGTGTATTCGCAAGATTGAGAATAAGTATTAAAGAATTATTTTCAAAACTGTTTCCCGATGTTATATCTGCGGTAAGAGTCGAGAAATCTACTCTTTTCTTATACATATTTAAAGGCAAGTGTTGCATAATTCTATCGAAAAATACGATAGTCTTTTTAAATATAAGTGTTAAACATGGTCATAAAATTGACGCTTAACAGCTATTATAGTCTTAGCTAACTCCGTTTTAAGAAAGAATACTTGCGGTTGTTAAAATAAAAAGCAGTTAATACATAACAATGCGACGCATTAACAAAAATCTGTACAACAAAGAAAAGGCACGGCGAAATTGCCATGCCTTTTTTATGTATTCTGTTATCGAGATTACATCTTGAAGCCTGTCATGTTAACAACAGACGATGCAACAGCCGTTCCCGATGAGCTCATAATGCTTGAAAGCTCAAACTTAAAATCGAACTTGGCATTGAGAGAAACGAGATTACCTGTCGAAGCATTTACAACAGCCTTAATAACAGCGTTAGAGTAGCTCTCTGAGATATTAGCACCGCCGCATCCCGGAACCTCCGAAATTGCAGACATAACGTTCTCCGCTGTCTTGTGATCCCAATAATCCTTATCCTTCTCGCCGCATGCAAGTCCGCTTCTGTCAAGAGGAGCATTGTTGGAAGAAACAACCTTGCCGCCCTTAACGGTGCTTGATCCGTTCTTGATATGAAGCGTGATTGTGTAGTTATTGCCGTTCTTTACGCATGTTGCGCTTGTAACGTCTGAGGTTGTAAGCTTGGATGCCTTAAAATACTTATGGTAGCTTCCAGCGTCTGCCGAAGTAACGGACTTTGAAAACTTATTGGAATCGCCTACGCCCATGAACTTATAAACAATGCTCTTCATGGACTTGAGAGCAACACCGGCATCATATGACTTCTCGGTTGTTGTTCTTGTCTTGTTGAAAGCTGCCTTCTTAGAGGCAACCTTTGCCGTAGCCGTGTTGTAATAGCTAACGATCTGAGCTGTGCCTGTCGGGATTGAAGAACCTGCATTAGCTGCGTTTGTTTTGGATGCCGAGCCGCCCGTGCTTCCGCCTGTGCTGCTGTTACCGCCGGCAGCATTTGTTACATCTGCACCGTTAGCGTCTGTCGGAACCTCGCCGTTAGCATCTGTCGGAACTTCGCCGGTGGCGTCTGTCGGAACCTCGCCGCTGTTATCAACGTCTTCGCCCACCGTATCGGTAGCTGAAGCGCCGCCTCTCTGCTCTGCCGCTTTCTTTGCAGCGTCGCAAATCTTACCGGTGTTTACAACAGCCGTAACGCAAACAGCGATAACGCAAACGAGAGCTGTAATGCTCTTTGCAAGCGTTTTCTTGGAATCAAGATCCATTGGAGTCTTTTCCTTTTTAGCTTTCTTTTCTTTTTTAGCCTTCTTGGTCTCAACAACTTCCTCGTTCGGATCTGCCGAGACTTTCTTCTTCTTACTCATGATATTCTGCCCCTTTCGAGATCATAAATGTTTATTATATTATACTTTTTTTGCAAAGAAAAGTAAAGTAACTATATCACAAAAAACATATTGTTTTTTTGTGCAAGTTGCGCAAGTAATGATTAGGATACGACCTTATGAATCTAACTGTAAAGCATAAAAAATTAAGCACCGCCGAAATATCAGCGGTGCTTGAAGCTGTTATATCATACCATCAAATCGCATACCAGGTTGCTCAGCTCCGTCGGGTCATCGACTGAAAGACCCTCAATCAAGCGTGCCTGAGCGTAAAGAATTTTTGCATACTTGCCTGCCTTCTCCTTATCGCTCTCATAAAGCTCGGTAAGCTTCTGCGCAATCGGGTGATTCTCATTGATTTCAAGAACAATATTTGCCTTAACCTTCTGCTCATTGGTCGGCATTGAATTGAGAACCTTCTCCATTTCGAGTGAGATTTCGCCCTCAGTTGTAAGACATACGGGGTGTTTTTTGAGCTTATTTGTAAATCTTACGGAAGAAACGCCGTCGCCGATGCTCTCCTTAAGGTAATCGAGCATCTCCTTGCCTTCCTCGTTCTTCTTTTTAAGCTCCTCTTTCTCCTCTTCACTGTCAAGCTCAATGCTGTCGGTGCAGATGTTTGCAAACTTCTTTCCCTCAAACTCGTTGAGCATCTTAATTGCAAATTCATCGACATTCTCGGTGAAATAGAGAACCTCATAGCCCTTGTCAATGACAGACTCAACCTGCGGAAGAAGCTCGATCTTTGCAACGGATTCGCCGCATGCATAGTAAATCGTATCCTGTGACTCCTTCATTCTGCCGACATATTCCTTGAGCGTTGTCAGCTTCTTATCGTTCGATGAGTGGAACATCAAAAGATCACTGAGCGTATCGTTCTTTGCGCCGAAGGCGTTATAAATGCCGAATTTGAGTTGAGTGCCGAATGCATTATAAACCATTTCGTAGGTATCACGAGAATCCTTCATCAGCTTGATCAGCTCGGAATGAATCTTCTTTTCAAGGCTCTTTGCGATGAGCTTAAGCTGTGCATCATGCTGGAGCATTTCACGGGAGATGTTGAGCGACAGATCCTCGCTGTCAACAAGACCCTTTACAAAGCTGAAATAATCGGGAAGCAGATCGGCACACTTGTCCATGATGAGAACACCGTTTGAATAAAGCTGCAAGCCCTTTTCGTAGTTCTTTGTGTAATAATCAAACGGAGCATGACGCGGAATATAAAGCAGTGTATTGTACATTACCTGACCTTCCATCTTAGCGTGGATAACCTTTGCCGGCTCCTCATAGTCATAGAACTTATTCTTGTAGAAGCTGCTGTATTCGTCAGCCGTGACCTCGTTTTTATTCTTTTTCCAGATCGGAACCATGGAATTTAACGTTTCGGTCTCCGTTACCTGCTCATACTCGTCCTCCGTGCCCTCTTTAAGATGGCTGTGGGTGCAGTCCATTGTAATCGGATATCTTATATAATCTGAATATTTCTTCACGATTTCTTTGATCTTGTATTCTTCAAGGTACTGCTCATAATCATCGTCTTCTGTATTCTCCTTGAGATAAAGGGTGATTACGGTGCCGTGGTCAAAGTCGGCCTCGCACGGCTCAACCGTGTAGCCGTCTGCACCCTTTGAGGTCCATTTATGAGCCTCGCTGTCACCGAAAGCCTTGCTGACTACCTCAATCTTGTCGCTGACCATGAATGCGGAATAGAAGCCAACGCCGAACTGACCGATGATGTCAACGTCCTCTTTCTTCTCGTTATCATTTTTAAAATCGAACGAACCGCTCTTTGCGATAGTGCCGAGGTTCTGCTCGAGCTCCTCGCCGTTCATGCCGATACCGTTATCGGAAATCGTGAGGGTTCTTGCCTCCTTATCGGGCTGAATTTTGATTGTGAGGTCACTTCTGTTGAGAGCGAGGTTATTCTGCAATGAATGATAATAGAGCTTGTCCATTGCGTCGCTCGCATTTGATATAAGCTCACGAAGAAAAATTTCCTTGTGAGTATAGATTGAGTTGATCATCATGTCAAGCAGCTTTTTTGACTCTGCCTTGAACTGTTTTGTACGCATATATATCACCTGTCTGTAATGTAATAAGAAAATTAGCACTCTTTATTGCTGAGTGCTAATTTAGTATAGTCCTATTTATGCTATTTTGCAAGGGGTAAATAAAAGAATTAACAAATTGGTAATATTTGAGGTGTTTTTTAGTAGGTTTGGCAGAGGAAAAAGTTGTCATGCCTTAGTTTTTTATCACCTATTCGACAATTAACGAACAATCAGAAGCTTATCGTTGATTAAACAATGTAATCCGCCGATTGAACAAATCATAAGCTAAAAGCGTAGTCTCCCCTTGAAAAAATCAAGAGGAGACGCAATTTGTTTATTTAGCTGTAGTTTTTTGTTGCCGTTCAGCAAACATCTTTAATGAGGTCGATAAACCACTTGATTATCTTCACAAGAATCGAGATAAGCCAATCACGGATTTTTTCCCATTTTGTCTTGAGCTTCTGAACCTCGGTATTCTCGTTGCGCTTTGCGTGGCAGACCGTACATTCCTCATGTGCGATACCTTTTTCCGTCTCGGTCGCTTCCTTATCCGTCACCCATTCAAAGGTATGCTCACCCTTTTCGATTACGGAATCGCCGTACTTGCACTCCTTCCAGTGCTCGTTCTCGTCGAACTTCCAATCGCTGTAATCGTGAGCGGCATTTACGGTAATTTGGACCATTGCCATGTTAGCAAAAGAATCAACAGCAATAATCTTGAACTCCCCGTTTGCGGGTTCAGCCGTATAATATCCGTCTGCGTCAGGCTCAACATTTTTGCCGTTTATTATTACGACTGCCGTCCTCGATGTGTCATTGTCGGTTACCTTAAACTTCTGAGGTCCGCAATAAATCTTGCCGTTTTCAAGACCGATTATTACCGGCTTTTCGGTATCTCTCCAAACCGCACCGAGCGTAACCGTGTCAATGCTGTCGTCCTGAACAAGCTCGCCGTATGTGCAATTCAAAGTTGTTACGCTCAATTTCGGAGAAACAATGTTCCAGCCGATGAATTCAAATCCTCCCTCTTTTGTCGGAGGAACAACACCGTCGAGAACCTTATCGTCCCAGTGGAGCGTCTTGTCGGCAACGGGAGTGCCGCCTCTTGTATCAAACTTAATCGTATAGGTTTTTGCCGTCCACTCTGCCACCAGGGTAATTCCGCTTACCTTATCATCTGCAGCGAGGTCGGAAAACTTTGTATCTGACGAAACTGCCGAATCAGCGTACTTCCAGCCTGCGAATGTGTAGCCTGCCTTTGTCGGAGCCGAAACGCCTTCGAGCACCTTGTCGCTCCATTTAAGAGACTTATCCGCAACCGCCGTGCCGCCGTTCGAGTCAAAGCTTACGATATAACCGTTGGATATCCACTTTGCCGTATAGGTAACAGTCTTGTTTACGAAGCTCGTCTGCTCCCAGCCGGAGAAGGTATAGCCCGCTCTTACAACGTTTTCCGCCGTCGGGAGTGCAAGTGTTTCATTTGATTTATAGCTTGTCGGTGCAGTGTAGCCCTCTGCCCATGCACCGCCGTCAAGGTCGTAAACAACGCCGACATCAACAGCCTTCGGGTTTAATTTGAGTGCAGGAACGACGCCCACGCCTGTGCCGTAAACTCCCTGACCGAGAGCCGCCCAGCCGTAGCTGCTGACGAGGTAAACCGCTTCGGCATTGCCCGGGGTACGAAGCCACCAATGCGGATAACCCTGGCTGATATATACGCCCTGACATTTTGAATAATCCGTACCTTTGAGCTTTCTTGCTTCGTCAAATTCCGATTTTGATGAGTCGAAGCCGTATGCGCTGTTAATTACATCGTCAAACGAGAGAATAAATATTTTATCGCCCGTATCGGTGCCGAACCAAGTGCCGTCCGGGCTGTTATTCTCAAGGAACGTTGTGCCTATCAGCATCTTCTCCTCACGGGAGAATGCCGTGTTATAAAAGGTCTTGTTGAGCCACTGTCTCAGTGAGCAGGTTTCCCAATCTGAGACATAATTTGTGAAGTCCTTGCTGTTATAAAGCTTATCGTCTTTTCTTATAACGAAATTCTGATAAGACTGCGAATCAATTACGTTATCGCACATAATATACCCCTCGTCGGGGTCAAGCACACGCCATGTCAGCGGTTCGTATTTAAAATAATATACATTGTTCGGGTGATAGTCGTTGTCTTTCTGGTTAGAAAAAACATCTCCTTTTAATCCGCCGCCGGTGCCCGGTCTGTACTCCGAAAAAGTAACCGCGCGGAACATTTCGCCGCCGCTGTAGAAATCCTTATACAGCATGAAATCGCCCGGCTCCATTTTGCCGTCCGTGCTATTGCCTGTTCCGCTGTAATATTTATAGGAAACCCAAAGATAATTCTCCGAGTCCGCTTCAAGCTTTGCGACCTCATCGGCGTCCGTGACCTCGGACTGAGGATATGAGCCGAATTCGATTTTGCTGCCCTTAGCGAGCGTCGGCGTCTTCGGATTGAACTTGAACGCAGGAACAACGCCCATATCGGTTCTGTTGACATTGTAATAACCGCTGCCGCTGGAAACGATCCAGCCGCCCGGAGCTACGCCAAAGGCGAATGCGCCGTGGTGACCTGTTGTACGCAGCCACCAATACGGAATGTTGCCGCCTGTATACGAAACAACATCTGCACCTTGGCACATTGCATAATCCGTAGCCGGTTTTATTCTTGCAAGATCGCTACGTGATCCGTTCTCATCAAAACCGTAATCGCTGTTTATTGCATCATAAAAACTGATTGTAAAAATCTTATCAAATGTGCCTGCACTGTCATATTTCGAACTAAACGGATTGGTATTGTCAAGATAGGTTTTTCCTATCTGAGCCTTTTCCTCCGCCGTGAAAGCAGTATTGAAGAAATCCCTGTTCAGCCACTCTCTCAGAGAGCATTTTGACCAATCGTTGGCTAAATACTTGCAGTCCTTGCTGTTATAAACCGCCTGTCCCGCTGCGGAATCATAATAAGAAAAGTTCTCAAAAGCCTGAGCGTCAATGGCAATATTGGACATAACAAAGCCCTCTTCGGGGTCAAGAACCGTCCATGTCAGCGGCTCATATTTAAAGAAGTATGTGGTGTTTAAATAGTAGCCGTTGTTATCCTGCATTGAATTTGTTTCACTCGAAGTACTGCTCGTCAATTTCGGACGGTACTGCGAAAATCTGACCGCGCGGTATTTTTCGCCGTTCAGCTCAAGATCGGCATACTTCATGTAGTCCGACGCTGTCATTTTGCCGTCATACTCCGTGTCCGTGCCGATGTAGTAGTCATATGACACCCACACGTCGTCGGTCAGGAAGCCGTCAAGTGCCGAAATGATCCTTGGATTGGTCACCTTTGACTGAGGATATGAACCGAATTCGATTATATCCCCCTTCTGATAACCGCCGTCCGCCGTGTCGGCAGCCATCGTAACAGGTGCAATGCTCAGGAGCATGCACACCGCCAAAATGACGGTAAAAATCCGTTTCATTGTTTGTCTTTTCATTTATTTGCCTCCCTTGTATAGGATTATAATCCAATTATAATACATTCATTCACGTTTGTAAATAAGTTTAGCACAATTTTTGTTTTTTTATTAAATAAATTTTCTTTTTGAGGATAATAGCAGTGAAATAATAAATATTTATTGCTTTTGATTGAATCGATAAATCCATATATATTTATATTTAAAATTCAAAACCTATTGAATTATTCTTTTATTTCTCTCTAATGATGCCGTCTTGTTATGCACGTCACGTCCTCAAGCAGCTTTTTCATTTCAAAAGCAAATTGCATAACTCCCCAAAGCGTCATTATGCATAAAATTAAGTTTTTTAATATATGCAAAATGCACTGTGATTTTTGAAAGCAATAACATTATTTATATAAATACTTATTATGTCTTTACTTTTCTTGAAAAATTTGTTAAAATATTATTATATCTTTCGTGAGGTGATATGCATGTCCGAAAAATTAGGTGTAGCCATTATAGGCTGCGGCAACATTTCCCGTTCACACATACCGAGCTATCTTAAGCTTGACAATGTTGAGATACGCTATTTTTGTGATATTATTCCCGAGCGCGCCGACAATGCTGTTGAGACCTACGGCTGCGGCAAGGCTGTGTATAATTACAAGGAGCTTCTCGGCCACGACGATATAGACATTGTTTCCGTTTGCACCCACAACGACTGTCATGCACCGATTTCGATCGACTTTATGCGTGACGGCAAAGACGTGCTTTGCGAAAAGCCTGCCGCAAGAATCCTTTCCGAGGCTCTTGAAATGCAAAAGGTTGCTCACGAGACGGGCAGAATGCTTTCAATCGGTGTTGTAAACCGATTTGTCGATACAGTCAATAAAATCAAAGACCTTATCGCTGACGGTGTTCTCGGCGAGGTTTATCAGGTGTATATCAGCTTCAGGTCGCACCGCTCGATCCCGGGTCTCGGAGGCGATTTTACCACGAAGGCAGCTTCCGGCGGCGGAGTTCTCATTGATTGGGGCGTTCACTTTATTGACCTTGTTCTTTATTGTCTTGATGATCCGACTCCCCTCACCTGTTCGGGTGTCGCTCATTCAAAGCTCGGCACAGCGATGAAAGATTATGTCTACACAAGTATGTGGGCTGAGGACACCAAGGATACGGAAAACGGCACATTCGACGTTGACGATTTTGTTACGGGACTCATCAGAACCGACAAAGCGGCAATTACCTTTAACGGCGCATGGGCACAGAACATAAACGAGAATGAATTGTTTGTCGATTTTCTCGGCACAAAGAGCGGCATAAGAATGCAATACGGCGGAAAATTCAAGCTCTATTCAACAATGAACGGTATGCTTACTGACATCACACCCGACTACAACTCAACAGGCTTTGACTATGCGGCAGAAATCAAATCTTTCGTTGACTCCGTTATCACAAGAAAGCCAAATCAAGCATATATTGACAAAGCCGTAATAACATCAAAAATTCTTGACGCTATTTACAGATCCTCGGATTCCGGTAAAGAGGTCACATTATAATAAAAGGAAGGCAAAACAATGGATATTAAAATTTTTGACAACGCAGAGCAGATTGCTTGTGCGGCAGCTCAGCTTTACAAGGATCTTATAGGAAACAAGCCGAATGCAGTTCTCGGACTCGCAACGGGCGCAACTCCCGTACCTACATATAAGAAGCTTATTGAGCTTTACAATAACGGCGAAATCAGCTTCAAGGACGTTACAACATTCAATCTTGATGAATATTGTGACTTGGACAAGCATGACAAAAACAGCTACTACACCTTCATGCACGAGAATCTTTTCAATCATGTTGATGTCAAAGAGGAGAATGTAAACTTCCTTAACGGCAATGCTAAGGATTGCGATGCAGAGAGCAAGCGCTATGCCGAAGCAATTAAGGCTGCAGGCGGAATTGACCTCCAGCTTCTCGGAATAGGTACAAACGGTCACATCGCTTTCAATGAACCTGCCGACAAATTCACAGACGAGGCTTTCAAGGTTACGCTCACTCAGAGCACCATAAATTCAAATCAGAAATACTTCGGCGACGTTCCGATGCCGAGATACGCAATGACAATGGGCATCGGCTCAATCATGCGCTCGAAGAAGATTCTTCTCATCGCAACGGGCGAAAGCAAAGCGAAGGCAATCAAAGCCATGGTTTCGGGTGAAATTACACCGCAGATTCCCTGTTCAATCCTCAATGAGCATAACGATGTTGTTGTTATGCTTGATAAGGCGGCAGCAAGTCTGCTTGACTGATAAATAAAAAAATTTACGGCAGTATCCTCACGGGTACTGCCGTTTTCATTTTGACACAGCTTCGCACAAAATGTCAGAAAAAATCCTCTCCTTTGAACAGGGAGAGGATTTGTTTATTTAATTATACGCCCTTGAGAAGCTCACCGAGTACTGTTGTTGAGTGATCCTCGGTCGGTCTGAGTTCAACCTCGGAATAGCACTTCATGCCGGTACCTGACGGGAGAAGCTTACCGATGATAACATTCTCTTTGAGTCCGAGAAGCGGATCGGTCTTGCCCTTGATCGCAGCGTCGGTAAGAACTCTCGTTGTCTCCTGGAAGGAAGCAGCCGAAAGGAACGACTCCGTTGCAAGAGATGCCTTTGTGATACCCATAAGAGTCGGTACGCAGGTTGCGTAGTTAGGCTCTTTGCCCTCGGCCTCGGCAGCAGCCTTAACCTTTTCGTTGGCAACATAGAATTCATGCTTCTCAACGATTGAACCGGGCAGGAAGTCTGTATCGCCGGCATCCTCAATCTTAACCTTACGCATCATCTGACGAACGATAACCTCGATATGCTTATCGTTGATATCAACACCCTGTGTACGGTATGTCTTCTGAACTTCACGGATAAGGTAATCATGAACAGCCGAAACGCCTCTGATTGCAAGAACGTCATGCGGATTCGGAGCACCGTCGGTAAGGGCCTGACCCTTTGTAACACGGTCGCCTTCCTTAACGATCTCACGGAAGCCGTAAGGAATAAGGTAGGATTTCGACTCGCCGTTCTCGCTGTCAGTGATAACAACGTGGCGGCTCTTCTTAACGTCCTCGAATGAAACTGTACCGGATATCTCCGAAAGAATTGCGAGAGCCTTCGGCTTTCTTGCCTCGAACAGTTCTTCGATACGCGGAAGACCCTGTGTAATATCGCCGGCATCCTTGGCACCGCCGGTGTGGAATGTTCTCATTGTAAGCTGTGTACCGGGCTCACCGATTGACTGTGCGGCGATGATACCGACAGCTTCACCGATCGTAACCGGACTACCTGTTGCAAGGTTTGAACCGTAGCACTTGATACATACGCCGTGCTCGGTCTTACAGGTGAGAAGCGAACGGATAACAACGGAAGCTACCGAACCTTCCTCTGCTTCGCCTGCATTTATCTTTGCCTGATGATTTGCCTTTGCGTGTGTTGCAACTCTCTCTGCATCCTCGGCTGTCATCATTCTGGAGTTCTCCATGATGACCTCGCCTGTCTCCTCATCAACATAATCGTTAAGAAGGAAACGTCCTGTGAGACGCTCAGCAAGATCAACGATCTTACGGTTGCCGTGGAAGATGTCGTAAACCTCAACGCCCTCTGTGCAGTGGCAGTCCTCCTCACGGATGATGCACTCCTGCGAAACGTCAACAAGACGACGGGTAAGGTAACCCGAGTCGGCTGTACGAAGAGCTGTATCGGCAAGTCCTTTACGAGCACCACGGGATGAAATGAAGTATTCAAGTATGTTAAGACCCTCACGGTAGTTAGCCTTGATGGGAACTTCGATTGTCTTACCTGCTGTGTTAGCGATAAGTCCACGCATACCTGCGAGCTGACGAAGCTGTGAATCGTTACCACGGGCACCGGAATCAAGCATCATGTTGATCGGGTTGTATTTATCGAAGTTTGCCTTGAGTTCCTTGGCAACCTCCTGAGTACAATTCTCCCAAACCTCAATAACTCTGTCGGCACGCTCGGAGTTTGTGATAAGGCCTCGCTCATAGTTGCGGTTGATCTTATCAACCTTAGCCTCGGCATCTGCGATAAGCTCTGCCTTCTTCGGCGGAATCGTTGCATCGAATGCAGCAACTGTGATACCGCTTCGTGTGGAGTGCTTATAGCCCTGAGCCTTAATATTATCAAGCATTTCCGCCGCAACGGCTGTGCCGTGGACACGGATACACTTGTCAATGATCTTGCCGAGATTGCCCTTCTTAACGAGGAAGTCAATCTCAAGCTTGAACATACTGTCTATATCTTCGGGATTACGCTCAACAAAGCCGAGATCCTGCGGAATAGGATTGTTGAAGATGACCTTACCGAGAGTTGTCGGAACAAGGCGTGTATACTCAACGCCGTTGATCGTCTTTGTCATGCGGATCTTGACAGATGAATGGAGAGTGATGATACCCTCATCATATGCCATAATAGCTTCCTCAACGTTGCGGAAAGCCTTACCCTCGCCCGGCTCACCCGGCTTCTCAAGAGTCAGGTAATAGGAACCGAGGATCATATCCTGTGTCGGAACGGCAACAGGACGTCCGTCCGACGGCTTGAGGAGGTTGTTAGCGGCAAGCATGAGGAATCTTGCTTCAGCCTGTGCCTCAGCAGAAAGAGGAACGTGAACAGCCATCTGGTCACCGTCGAAGTCGGCGTTGAAAGCCGTACAAACGAGCGGATGAAGCTTAATGGCACGACCCTCAACAAGTACCGGCTCAAATGCCTGAATACCGAGTCTGTGAAGTGTCGGTGCACGGTTGAGCATTACCGGATGATCCTTGATAACGACTTCAAGTGCATCCCAAACCTCCGGATGTACCTTTTCGACCATCTTTCTTGCAGACTTAACGTTGCCTGCCTTTTCTGTTTCAACAAGGCGCTTCATAACGAAGGGCTTGAAGAGTTCAAGTGCCATTTCCTTCGGGAGACCGCACTGATAGAGCTTAAGCTCAGGACCGACAACGATAACCGAACGGCCTGAATAGTCAACACGCTTACCGAGAAGGTTCTGACGGAAGCGTCCCTGCTTACCCTTGAGCATATCGGAAAGAGACTTGAGTGCTCTGTTGTTCGGGCCCGTTACCGGACGGCCTCTTCTGCCATTATCAATAAGGGCGTCAACGGCCTCCTGCAACATTCTCTTTTCGTTGCGCACGATGATGTCGGGTGCGCCAAGCTCAAGAAGCTTCTTGAGACGGTTATTACGGTTGATTACACGACGGTAAAGATCATTAAGATCCGATGTTGCAAATCTGCCGCCGTCGAGCTGAACCATGGGACGGATATCCGGCGGGATAACCGGAATAACATCGAGAATCATCCACTCGGGCTTGTTGCCGGATGCTCTGAAAGCCTCGATGACCTCAAGACGTTTGAGAGCCTTTGCTCTCTTCTGAGCCGATGTGCCGTTAAGCTCCTCACGAAGCTCAACCGAAAGAGCGTCAAGATCAACCTCCTGAAGGAGAGTCTTTATTGCCTCGGCACCCATGCCTGCCTTGAAATCGTCCTCATATCTTTCACGATACTCCATATATGCCTTCTCGTCAAGGATCTGCTTCTTCTCAAGCGGAGTATCTCCCGGATCGGTTACGATATACGATGCGAAATAGAGAACCTTTTCGAGGTTTCTCGGTGTAATGTCAAGAACAAGACCTATTCTTGACGGAATTCCCTTGAAATACCAGATATGAGAAACGGGAGCTGCAAGCTCAATGTGACCCATACGTTCACGGCGAACCTTGGCTTTTGTAACTTCAACGCCGCAGCGGTCACAGATGATGCCCTTGTGGCGAACTCTTTTATACTTTCCGCAGTGACACTCCCAGTCCTTGGTGGGTCCGAAAATTCTTTCGCAGAAAAGTCCGTCTTTTTCCGGCTTAAGGGTACGGTAATTTATAGTTTCGGGCTTGGTTACCTCACCGTAAGACCATTCTCTGATCTGTTCCGGTGAAGCAAGACCGATTTTAATTGATTCAAAGGTATTGTTTTCCAATCTGAATGCCCCTTTTCCTATGGCAAAGCCTCAAAATGCGGCATTGCCTCTAATCTATTTCAATACAACTTGCAGTCTGTTATCAATCGAAGCTTTCCTCGTCGTCATCGGAGAACATATCGTCAATGTCCTCGAAGATTTCGTCAAAGGATTCTTCGTCGTCCTCATCTTCAATGAGGTTGCCTTCTTCGTCCTCAAGAGCATAGCCCTCTGCGCCCTCTGCATCATTGACCTGTGTAAACGCTTTATCATCCGAAGAAGTAAATCCAAGCTCATCGTCAAAATTCTGCTTAAGATCTATCTCGTTTTCGTCCTTGTCATAAACACGAACATCAAGACCGAGTGACTGAAGCTCCTTAACAAGAACCTTGAATGATTCGGGAATACCCGACTGAGGAACATTGTTACCCTTAACGATCGCCTCGTATGTCTTTACACGTCCTACAACGTCATCCGATTTGACTGTAAGGATTTCCTGAAGTGTGTATGCTGCGCCGTAAGCTTCGAGCGCCCAAACTTCCATCTCACCGAAACGCTGACCGCCGAACTGAGCTTTACCGCCCAAAGGCTGCTGAGTAACCAGTGAATACGGTCCCGTTGAACGGGCATGAATCTTATCGTCAACAAGGTGCAACAGCTTGAGGTAATACATGATACCGACTGTTACGGGGTTATCAAACTTGCGTCCCGTGCGTCCGTCTGTAAGGATTGACTTGCCGTCCTCGCGAATACCGAGATCCTTAAACATTTCCTTGATATCCGACTCATGTGCACCGTCGAATACGGGAGTCATGACTCTCCAGCCGAGATGCTTTGCGGCAAATCCGAGGTTAACCTCAAGAACCTGACCGATATTCATTCGGGACGGAACGCCCAACGGGTTAAGAACGATGTCAAGCGGTGTACCGTCCTCAAGGAACGGCATATCCTCCTGCGGAAGAATACGGGAAACAACGCCCTTATTTCCGTGACGGCCTGCCATCTTATCACCGACGGAAAGCTTACGCTTCTGAGCGATGTAGCAGCGAACAACCTTGTTTACGCCGGGGCTGAGCTCGTCACTGTTTTCTCTTGTGAATACTTCAACATTAACGATAATACCGTACTCGCCGTGCGGTACACGAAGTGAAGTGTCTCTGACTTCCTTAGCCTTTTCGCCGAAGATTGCACGAAGAAGTCTCTCCTCGGGAGTAAGCTCCGTTTCGCCCTTCGGAGTTACCTTGCCGACAAGGATATCGCCTGAGCGAACCTCTGCGCCGACACGGATAATTCCGCGCTCGTCAAGGTCTTTAAGAGCGTCATCACCGACATTCGGGATATCTCTTGTGATCTCTTCGGGTCCGAGCTTGGTGTCTCTTGCTTCAATTTCAAATTCTTCTATATGAATCGATGTGTAAACATCATCTCTTACGAGCTTTTCGTTAATAAGAACGGCATCCTCGTAGTTGTAGCCTTCCCAGGTCATGAAGCCGATAAGAGCATTCTTGCCGAGTGAAATCTCACCGTGATCGGTTGCCGGACCGTCGGCAATAACGTCGCCTGCCTTAACCTGCTGGCCGAGATCAACGATCGGCTTCTGGTTAATACATGTACCCTGGTTGGAGCGCATGAACTTTGTGAGATTGTATCTGTCGATACCGTCTGCCGTCTGAATTTCAACATAGTCGGCATTGACGTGAACTACGACACCGTCCTTCTTACAGAGAACAACTGTGCCCGAGTCAACGGCTGCCTTGTATTCCATACCTGTTCCGACGATCGGAGCCTCTGTGCGGAGAAGCGGAACTGCCTGTCGCTGCATGTTTGAACCCATGAGGGCACGGTTTGCGTCATCGTTCTCAAGGAACGGAATCATTGCTGTTGCAACGGAAACAAGCATCTTCGGCGAAACGTCCATGAAGCTGACTTTTGAATTGTCAATCTCGTGGAATTCGTCACGGTAACGAGCCATGACCTTACGTCTCATGAAACGGCCATCCTCGTCAAGCGGCTCATTAGCCTGAGCAACGATGAACTCGTCCTCCTGATCCGCTGTCATGTAAACAACCTCGTCGAGGACCTTGCCGTCAACAACTCGTCTGTACGGAGCCTCGATAAAGCCGTATTTGTTTATCTTTGCAAAGGTTGCAAGATAGGAGATAAGTCCGATGTTGGGACCTTCGGGAGTCTCGATGGGACACATACGGCCGTAATGGCTGTAGTGAACATCTCGAACCTCAAATCCTGCACGGTCACGGGAAAGTCCTCCGGGGCCGAGTGCCGAAAGACGGCGCTTATGAGTAAGCTCGGCAAGTGGGTTTGTCTGATCCATGAACTGTGAAAGCGGTGATGAGCCGAAGAATTCCTTGATCGCCATAAGCACGGGGCGAATGTTGATAAGAGTCTGCGGCGTTATTTTGTCGTCATCCTCCTGAGCCTGAAGTGTCATTCTTTCACGAACAACTCTTTCCATTCTTGCAAGACCGATTCTGAACTGGTTCTGAAGAAGCTCGCCTACGGAACGGATACGACGGTTACCGAGGTGGTCGATATCGTCCGTTTTGCCGATGCCGAAAGCAATGGAGTTAACGTAGTTGATTGATGAAAAGATATCATCAATTGTAATATGCTTAGGAATGAGGTCATCACAACGCTCTTTGAGAAGTCCGAGAAGTGCGTTATCGTCCTCAACGTCAGCCTCAAGAATTTCCTTAAGAGCCGAGAAAGAAACCTTCTCATTGATGCCGATCTCGTCAAGCTGCTTCTCCGTGAATTGAGGGAAGTAGGGCTTGATATCAACCATGCCGTTTGAGATAACCTTGATTTCCTTATCGTCGTCAACCTTAACGAATACAACGTTGACGCCTGCCTGCTCGATCTCAGTAGCCTTCTCCTTGGAGACTACCTCACCCTCCTCTGCGAGAAGCTCGCCGGTGAGCGGTGCGATAACAGGCTGTGAAAGTGTTGCGCCTACAATACGGTCAAACAAAGAAAGCTTCTTGTTGTATTTGTATCTGCCGACTCTGGAAATATCGTAACGGTACGGATCAAAGAACAGATTGTCAAGATGAGTCTGTGCGGTTTCGAGAGTTGCAGGCTCGCCGGGACGAAGCTTCTTGAATACTTCCATTAAAGCCTCTTCGGTGTTCTGCGTCTCGTCTCTTTCAAGCGTAGCCTCAAGTCGAGGATCGTATCCGAAGAATTCACGGATATCCGTATTTGAGCTGAGACCTAAAGCTCTGATAAAGGTTGTGATAAAGATCTTTCTGTTCTTATCAATACGAACATAGAAAAGATCGTTTACATCGGTCTCATACTCAAGCCAAGCTCCTCGGTTCGGGATAACGGTGTTTGAGTAAAGCTCAATACCCGTCTTATCATGGGTCATATCGTAATATACGCCCGGTGAACGAACAAGCTGCGATACTATCGCACGCTCGGCACCGTTGATGATAAAGGTACCGCTGTCCGTCATTATCGGGAAATCACCCATATAGACTTCGCTCTCTTTTACGACGCCGGTTTCCTTGTTGAGAAGACGTGCCTTTACGCGCATCGGTGCAGAATAACTTGCATCACGCTCCTTGCACTCTCTGATTGAATACTTGGGCTTGTCGTCCATTCTGTAATCGACAAACTTGAGTACCCAGTTACCGGTATAATCGGTAATATCCGCGATATCACGGAAAGCCTCTTTAAGTCCGGTCTCCAGAAACCACCTGTATGAGTCCTTCTGAACCTCAATGAGGTTTGGCATTTCCATAACCTCTTTGATTTTTCCGAAGCTCATTCTGGTCCTGCTGCCCCTTGCAACGGGAGAAACATTCGTCATTGACTAACCACTCCGTTCTTTTTATTTTCGTCCGTGTGTGAAACTTATACTTATGAATTACTTGTGAAATATGACAGTTTTTGTCATGAAAACGGGCATTATTTTTCCAAGGAAAAAAGACCCAAGGACACACAATGCCATTATAATCGTTATAGCATTATACTTCATTAGTTAAAATATGTCAAGCAAAAATTTGTAAAAAACATAAGAATTTTTAAAATAATGATAATTTATATAAAATATCTAGATTAAAATAACAACATATTGCAAAAGTGCACTAAAATATGTTATAATATGCAGCAATAAAACAAGAAGGAGTGTGAATATGTCTACTAACGCCGCGCAGGAAGCGGAAAATCTGGAGATTGAACAGATAGAAGCTCGTATAAACGCCGACCGCAATCTCAACAAGAACCGACGTTATGTCGGTACAAAAGAGACTCTCGCCTATATCATTTATGATATTTCCGCCAGCTTTAACATTTCAAAGTACAATGACGTTTTCATCACCGATATCGTGCAGATAGGTCTGCGATTTCAAACGATCGTTACCTTCGTTATCGGAATATGGGACGTTATCAACGACATTTTTCTTGCCGCAATCATTGACCGGACCCGAACACGTTTCGGAAAATTCAAGCCTTTCCTCATTTTGTACGCAGGTCCGGGCTTGCTTCTGAGCTTTTTCTACTGGATGATGCCAGTATTCTTTGCCGGAATGGGGCCGTACAATGCAACCAAGCTAACCTCATACATGATTTTTTCAATTTTCAATAACCTGGCAGGTTCGATGAACAATATTGCCAAAACAGGTATGCTTTCAACGATTACACCGAATGTTGTTGACCGAACAAGACTTATCACGCAGGCGAACCTCTTTTCGGGCTTTGTTGAGAAAGGTCCCGAAATTCTCATGGGACTATTGATTGACGTTTTCAACAACAGCGGAATGGGTAAAAAACTGCCTACCCTCTTTATCAGCGCAGGTCTTTTCACGTCGCTGGCTTCGGGCATTATGGCACTTTACTTCTCAATTGTTGCCAAGGAACGTGTTATCCAGAAATCGGAGAAACCGAGCATCTTCCAAGGTGTAAAATCGGTTATAACCAACAAGCCTCTGCTTATTCTGACCTTGGTTGATTTTCTTTCCGCTTTCGGTATCAATTCAGGTACGAATTATTACTACATAAACGTTCTTGGACTTGCTTCAATGTCCACAATCGTTGGAATTCCGGGCGCAGTTGTTTCGCCGATAAGCTATTCCTACGTTACAAAGGCAAGAGAGCACTTTTCAACCAAAACACTGTGGATTTTTAGCTCAGTTCTTCCCGATGTACTGATGCTCGGTGTATTCGGAGTCGGTTCAATCAACAATAACTATAAAAAGAGAGCCGCAATGATTCCTGCGTTTATGATTCGTGAAACGATTTGGATGGGCGTTTACGGAATCAGCAAGGTTATTCCCGAGGAGATGCGTAATGAATGTATCGACTACGGCGAATGGAAAAACGGCTACCGAACCGAAGGCATGACGGGCGTTGCAAAGGGTCTTGCACAGAAGCTTGTTTCAACGCTCGGAGGAACAATCAAAGCGTTCATTCTCAGCCGCATCGGATATAAAGAGGGCGCAGGCTACGGCAATCAGTCGGCTCATACGGAGTACATGCTGTTTGCGATGTGTACGATTATTCCTGTTGCAACAACTGTCCTCGGACTTATTCCGAAGTTCTTCTATCCCATCGACTCGGAAACACGAGACAGAATGTACCGTGAGCTTGCCGAAAGACGACAAGCCGTAGCTAAGGAAATGAACGAAAAAGCCGCTCAGATCCACGTTGAGCCGCAAACGGAAGCGTAAAACATAATATAGAAAATGAGAACCGTCGAAAAATCGACGGTTCTTTGTTGTATTATGAAATATTACGAAAATAATGTTTAACTAATTCATATTGTTTCTTTTGTTCGTTTCCGTATCCGAGTATCAAATCCGGTGAAAATTGATATATACATTGCAGTAACATCTGAAGCTCATCTCGATTTGCTCTGACAAAGAATCTCGAACCGTCTCTGCATTGAAAGACGACAAATTCAGGCAAAGGAATAAAATATATTCTTGTTTGCCTGATATATACCCAAGAAACCATATAATATGGGATAACAGTATTAGTTTTTTTTGGCGTAAAAAGCTTTTGAACCTATAAAAATTTTTGAACGCTGAAGATTGAAGCTTTTTGTCTCTAAATCATCTGACGTATCCTGTAATTTATATTTATTTAACAAGCGCACTGATTTGCATATAGGATATAGTTTAAAAAGATAAAAAATAGTTATCCAAAAAAGAACACCTAGTAAGAGAACCATGTACGGATATAATACAAAATTATCAAAATAAAATATTCCAAAAAAAGTAACAAACACACATACTGCATCAATTCCAAATAAAACAAATTTTAGAATATTTGCCTTTTTAAAATTCTTTTCAATTTCACCATTCATAAAAACACCACTTTTTATCAAACTTTAAGAATTAAACAAACAAATTTTGATTATTTTACCTACGTTTTCTTGCTTTTATTATTATTTAGGATTATAACAAATCAAAATATTGACGTAAATAACAAAATTGAAATAAAAAATGGTTTTTTTAGCGGAGTTTTAAGTCGGTGCAAACATTATCAATCTCGTAAATACTATTTGCTTAGCGGGGCGCTCCGCACAGTACAGCAGAGGTCAGAAAAAGTTCATTTTAAACGCAGAAATTTTCTTGCTTTCATATTGAGGAGGCGTGACAAAGGAGCGACGGAGTGGTTAAAATATCAGATGAAATTCACAGTCTATTTGTTGGGGCGACCATTGATCGTCCGCTTTTATCTTCTTCTGACCTTGGGTCGATGTTGGCATCGACCCCTACGAAATGTGCATTTATTTTAACAAATCGTTGGGTGCGATGCCCACTGTCACCTTGATTTTTTTCTTTAACTTGCCTTTTCTTTATCCCCTCCGTCGCTCATGCGACACCTCCCCTTGCAACAAGGGGAGGCTTGGATAATTTCTGCTGACTTTATGATTGAATCATGGGATTTACGTTACGTTCAGCCTCCCCTGATTGTTAGGGTAGCGAAGCAGCGACACTTAAAGAGAAAGTCTGATGACATCTTATTTATACGCTGAATATTCGTGGCCGCCCTCTTGAGCAATGTAATTAACTTAAGGAATTGTGTTTCACATTATAATAAAAGCAGTCGGATTCGGCGGCATAATATGAGCATCATGTCATGCATTTTGTTCTTTTTTCACTTTATCGTAGTGGTCATCGACCGCTACATATTGTACTTTTACTGCACTTTGCCTTTTTCAATCCGGAGCAATACGGCAATAGAGAAAAGGGTATAAAGTTGCGACAACCTTATACCCTATCTGCTATTAAGTTTTTTCGTTGGTTTATGTAATCGAACTGTTTTCAACTTTTTTCTCGGTTAAATCACTTTGCCAAGCCTGCAAAAAGCTTTACGTTATCAAAGCAGCACTTATACTTGCCCTGCTCAACTCCGTGAATAATCTCGCAGACCTTATCGTTATACGGGGTCGGGACACCGTACTTCCTGCCGTATTCGCATACAACGCCGTTGATTGCGTCGACTTCGCAAAGTCTGCCTTTTTCAAGATCCTGAAGCATACTTGCCTTGAGAAGTCTGTGCTTCTTGATGCAAATCGGAATAAGTGCAAAGGAAATCTTCTTCTTGATTCCGTTGCCTTTATAATAAAGAAGCTTGACAATGTCCTTACCCTGAACAGGCTCAATCCTTATACCTGCTGCATTTGCCACGTCAATACATTCCTTGATTATATTCTGACAGCAGACTCTTGACTCCTTATTCTCCGCCGCATCGCCGAAGGTTCCGCCTATTACAGCGGACATGCCTGAAAACGCGCTGTTAATAAGGAGCTTTGACCAACGAACACCCATAAAATTGTCCTCAATCTCAACGGGACACATTTTTTCAAGCAGAGCCTTAACCTGCATGAGCTTTTCGTCCTTTTGACCGTTCATTCTGCCGAGGCCGAACGACATACTGTCGGGTTCGCTCGTAAGCTCCGATACGCCCTTGCCGTGGAGAGTTGCGCCCCATGCGACGGTACAGCCCATTGTTCTGTCCTCGCCGACGACCTTGGAAACCGAAAGCTCGGGAAGTCCGTTCTGAAGTGTGCAGACGATGCAATCATCTGTCATGTTCTTCTCAAGATTGCGAAGAATATTTTCATTATCAAGCTGCTTTGTGAGCAGAATTATAAGCTCATATTTCTCGGTCATCTGATCGGGAGTGAGCGCATGAACGGGAACTGTCATGTTGACTGTGCCGATAATTTTCGCTCCGCCCTTGTTCATTGCGTCAACGTGCTCCTTATTCCTTGTGATAAGGTCAACGTCAACGCCTGCCTTTGAAAGATATGCGCCGAGAACCGTACCGAGCGAGCCGGCGCCGTAAATTGCTGTTTTCATTATAATGCCCTCATTTATTATGATTTTATATTCTTGCTACGCCCGAATCACGAGCCGCCTGTGCAACTGCCGCCGCAACGGTCTTGCCGACACGGGGATCGAAAGGCTTCGGAATGATATAATCTGCGGAAAGCTCCTCATCGGAAACAAGACCTGCAAGCGCCTTTGCCGCTGCAATCTTCATCTCTTCATTGATATCGCTTGCACGAACATCAAGCGCTCCACGGAAAATTCCCGGGAATGCGAGAACGTTATTGGTCTGGTTCGGGAAGTCGCTTCTGCCTGTTCCGACAACCGCTGCGCCTGCCGCCTTGGCAAGATCAGGCATGATTTCGGGAACAGGGTTAGCCATTGCGAGAACGATCGGGTCCTTAGCCATCGACTTGATCATATCCTCGGTAACAACTCCGGGAGCGGAAACGCCGATAAAGATGTCTGCGCCCTTCATTGCATCGGCGAGTGAACCTCTGAGGTGATTTTTGTTTGTGAAGTCTGCGATATCCTGCTTAGCCGGCTTGAGGTCGTCGCCATCGCAGATTATACCCTTACGGTCGCACATGATGATGTTGCCCATACCCATGCTTGTGAAAAGCTTTGCGATCGCAACGCCTGCCGCACCTGCGCCGTTGAATACAGCTGTGCAGTCCTCAATCTTCTTGCCGACGAGCTTCAAAGCATTGATAATTCCCGCTGAACAGATAACTGCGGTGCCGTGCTGGTCATCATGGAAGATAGGAATATCGGCTTTTTCCTTGAGCTTTCTTTCAATCTCAAAGCATCTCGGAGCGGCGATATCCTCAAGGTTGATTCCGCCGAAGCTGCCGCAAAGCAGAGCAACGGTGTTTACAAATTCGTCAACATCCTGTGTCCTGATGCAAAGAGGGAAAGCGTCAACACCGCCGAACTCCTTGAAAAGAACGCACTTGCCCTCCATAACGGGCATACCTGCCTCGGGGCCTATATTGCCGAGACCGAGAACAGCCGAACCGTCGGTGATAACGGCAACGAGGTTTGAACGGCGTGTAAGCTCATAGCTCTTATTGATGTCCTTCTGAATTTCAAGACACGGCTGAGCAACGCCGGGTGTGTAAGCAAGCGAAAGGGCATCCTTGTTATCGACCTTTGCTCTTGCGATTACTTCTATCTTACCCTTCCATTCATAATGAAGTCTCAGGGATTCCTTTGCATAATCCATTATACTTGTCCTCCGATCAAATTATTTTATTTCTCCCACGGGAATACATAGTTAAGCTTGAGATCGTCACGAACCTTGTTCATTTCAGCCTGAACGGATTCGTTTATCGGCACGCCGGAATCCTTTCTCTGAAGCCAAACGTTGTACTCCTTCTCGCCTGCCGAGAAGATGTGGTCATGACCCGGTGCCTTCTTGGAAGCGCGAACGGAGCGAATAATCTCGCCTGCCTTTTTCCTTGTCTGCTCCTCACCGAGGAAGTGATCCGTATCAATAGCTATAAAGAAATGACCGAGATGATAAGGTACAAGATTACCGTTTTCGTCCTTGCCGTCAAGCATCTTGCCGTAGTTGCCGTCCTGGAGAGCAGCCGAAAGAAGCTCGATAACCATAGCGTAGCCGTAGCCCTTATATCCGCCGAGAGCCTCACCGATACCGCCGAGGGTCGTCAAAGCGGCTGTGCCGTTACGAATCTTTTTGAGAGCTTCGCCTGCGTCGCCCTCAACGGGATTGCCGTCGATATCAATAACTGTGCCCGGGTGAACAGGCTCGTCGATTCTTGCATAATACTCAATCTTGCCGTTCTGCGTAATTGATGTTGCGCAGTCGATAACAAAATTAAAATCCTCATCGGTCGGAATACCGATCGTGAGCGGGTTTGTTCCGAACATACCCTCAACGCCGAAGGTCGGAGCAACAGACGGACGGGCATTTGTACCCGTGATACCGATACAGCCTGCCTTTGCAGCCATTGACGCATAGTAGCCCGCAATACCGTAGTGGCAGGAATTACGAACGGCAACCATGCCCATGCCGTATTCCTTAGCCTTTTTGATTGCCATTTCCATCGACTTGTAGCCGATGACCTGACCCATGCCGTCATGGCCGTCAACAACAGCCGTTGTCGGGGTTTCTTTAATAATCTCAAAATTCGTGACAGGATTCTGAATTCCCGCTTCGATTCGGTCGATATAAATCGGCTTGAAGCGGTTGCAGCCGTGGGATTCAATTCCTCGTCTGTCCGATTCAAGGATAACGTCAACGACGATCTCGCAGTCCTCGGCAGGAACACCTACGCCCTTAAATGCGTCAACCATAAAATCATGCAATGTTTTCCAATCACAAACAACTTTGCCCATAATAAAACCTCCTATGTAAAATAAATAATTTATAAATTAAGATTGATCTTTATCAATCAAAATCGTCCTCCTGCGCCCAGTTGCGCGAACGCTCAACGGCACGCTTCCAATCCTCGCAGAGCTTATCCCTGACCTTCTTGTCCATTTTCGGAATAAATACCCTTTCAACCTCACGGTTCTTTTCTATCTCCTCGGGCGTTTTCCACATTCCTACGCAGAGACCCGCGAGATAAGCCGCGCCGAGTGCCGTTGTTTCGACTGTCTTGGGTCTGTTGACAACCGTTCTGATGAGATCCGCCTGAATCTGCATCATAATATTGCTTACGCTTGCGCCGCCGTCAACTCGGAGCTCGGAAAGAATTATATTTGAATCCTTCGTCATGGCTCGGAGAAGGTCGGTCATCTGGAAGCATATTGATTCAAGAACGGCACGGCAGAAATGCGCGCGGTTAACACCTCTTGTAAGTCCTACAATAGTTCCTCGGGCATACATATCCCAGTAAGGTGCTCCGAGACCGGTGAAAGCCGGAACAAGGAACATTCCGTTTGCGTTCTCAACACTTTCGGCAAGCTCGTCAACACGGGGCGCCGTATCGACCATGTGAAGCTCGTCTCTGAGCCACTTGATAACCGAGCCTGCGTTGAAGGCACTGCCCTCGATTGAATATGTAGTTTTACCGTTTATGCTCCACGCAACGCCGGTAAGAAGATTGTTTTCCGAACGGACTCGCTTTTCGCCGGTGTTCATGAGCAGGAAGCAGCCGGTTCCGTAGGTGTTCTTCGCCTGACCGGGATTGAAGCAGGCCTGACCGAACAATGCAGCCGGCTGATCACCGATCGCACCGCAGATGGGAACACCCTCAAGCTCCTCAATACCGATAATTCCCGGGGCAACTGTGCCGTAGATCTTGCTCGATTCAACAGGCTCGGGAAGCATACACATCGGCACGCCGAGCTTTTCGCAAAGGAACTCGTCCCACTGAAGCTTGTCAACGTCAAAAAGCATCGTTCTTGAAGCGTTTGAATAGTCCGTGACGTGAACCTTGCCGCCTGTAAGGTTCCAAGTAAGCCATGTCTCGACCGTTCCGAAAAGAAGCTCGCCGTTCTCGGCTCTCTCTCTTGCACCCTCAACATTATCAAGGATCCACTTTATTTTTGTTCCCGAAAAATAAGCGTCAATAAGAAGTCCGGTGTGCTCACGGATATAGTCGCCGAGTCCCTCCTCCTTGAGCTGTTCGCAAAGCTCGGCGGTACGGCGGCACTGCCAAACGATGGCATTGTATATCGGCTTACCCGTCTCCTTATCCCATATAATTGTTGTCTCACGCTGATTTGTTATACCTATTCCCGCGATTTCCTTAACATCAAAATCACCTGAATTGATAACGGTTGAAATTGAATGCATCTGACTGTAGAGAATATCCATCGGGTCATGCTCAACCCAGCCCGACTTCGGATATATCTGCTCAAATTCATTCTGTGCCTTGGAAACAATGCGTCCGCGCTTGTCAAATACTATTGCACGGGAACTCGTTGTTCCCTGGTCAAGTGCTAAAACATACATAAAATTTTCCTCCCTATATAATTAAGGCACTGCCGCACCGATTGCGGTTCACGCCTTGCTTGAATCTTTACCCTGCCGCGCAATTTGCACGACTCAATTTGTGCGGGATTGCTAAAAAAAGAACAGAAAAACAAACTGTTTCGAAAAACAGCCGATTTTCCGTTCATTGAATACGTTTCATATAATAACCGCCGCCCATTTTCAGGCATTTGCACTAAACGTGCAGTGTTGCCTTAATCAATGATATTGTACCTTATTTTTTCTGAAAAGTCAACACTGTTTATCCTCCCAATATATAAATAAATGTATAAATTCAACAAAAATTCACGGTTTTCGGCTTGCTTCTGAAACTGTTAAAAATCATATATCAGCCGTTTGTTTTTTTGACTGATAAAAAGCTTTTATTTGTCACCAACCTTCCTCTTTTCCATACAATGTTAGTGTAAGACGAAAGGAGGTCAGAAACATGGGTTGCTGCAATAACTGGATCCTTATTCTCATAATTATCCTCTTATTCTCAGAGTGCGGTTGCGGCTGTGGCTGCGGAAACAACGGCACATCGTTCCTCAACAACAACGGTTGCGGTTGCTGACATTAGCTGAGAAAGACGCCTGCGGACAGATGCTCGCAGGCGTCGTCTTTCTGCATTATTGTTAAATTTTTAATTAGTTCCGTTTCTATTGAATTTGTCAATTTTTCATAGTATAATACATTAGTATATATGAAAAAAGGTGGATTACTTTGAAAAACGGTGCAAAAAAGAAATTTAACAAAAAATCGCTCATTGCCGTAATACTTTGTGCCGTCATTGTTTTCGGCATTGTTTCATATGACTTTATAAGCGGCAGAAGCTCATGTGAAAAAACGAGCGTTGCCATGGGTACGGTCGTCACTTTCAATCTTTACGGCTTCGGTGCAAAAAATGACCTCGATAAAATCGAAACCGAGATCAACGGTCTCGAAAATTCCGTTCTAAGCTGGAGAAAAAAAGGCTCCGACGTTTACAGAATCAACGAAAGTGCAGGTTCTTCTGTTTCCGTTTCTCCCGATACAGCCAAAATCATCGGGAAGTGCATCGACATCTCGGACGATTGCGGCGGCGTTTTTGACATAACAATCGGCAACGTTACGAAGCTTTGGGATTTCGGCGGCAATAATCAGCGTCTGCCCTCCGATGATGAAATCAAAACAGCGCTCGGCAGCGTCGGCTACAAGAATGTTTCAATCTCAGGCAACGCAGTTCGGATAAATAAAGGTCAGTCGCTCGACCTCGGCGCAGTCGGCAAGGGCTTCGCTTGCGACAAGATAAAGGATCTGCTTGCCAAGGGCAGAACAAAATCAGCAGTTGTTTCGGTCGGCGGCAGTCTGCTTATCTACGGCAAAAGAACATTCTCCGTCGGCATAGTCAATCCCGATAACGACAAGCAGTCAATGGGAACCCTGAAGCTCAAGGACACCTGCGTTTCAACCTCAGGCAATTATGAGAAATACTTTGAGAAGGACGGCAAGCGATTTCATCACATTCTCAACGCAACGACGGGCTACCCTGCGACAAGCGAATTCAAGAGCGTTACCGTAGTTTGCAGCTCGGGACTTCTCAGCGACGCTCTTTCGACTGTATGCTATATTGCAGGATATCGCAAAAGCGTCGATATCCTCAAGGAATACGATGCCGAGGCGGTTTTTATATTCAACAACAATGCGGTCAAGGTCACCGACGGACTTGCGGACAAGTTCACGGTAACCGACGACAGCTACACTCTTGACAAATGAAGCTATTTAAACGAACGGATTTAATTATAATACTTGTTGTGCTTCTTTCGGCGGCGGCGATATCCATTCCGAGATTTTTGAACTCGGACAAATTGACCGCAGATATTTACGTCGGAGGCAAGCTTGAAGAAACGATCGACCTTTCGGCTGTTGAGAAAGAATACACAATCTCTCCGAGCAGCGACCCGAAAGTTGAGATAACCGTCGGCAAGGGCGAAATATATTTTTCACATGCCGAATGTAAGGACAAGCTTTGCGTCAAAAGCGGAAAGCTGACCTCCGGCGGTGAAACGGCAGCATGTCTTCCGGCGAGGGTCGTTATCTCGGTCAAATCGAACAAAAACAAAACAGATATAATGACTTATTGATATGAAAAACAAAAATCTGACAAGAAAAATAGCCGTGACGGGCATGATGTGTGCGCTTGCGCTTGCACTCTCCTACCTTGAAACGCTTATCCCCGCCTATCCGGGATTTCCTCCCGGAGCGAAGCCAGGTCTTTCCAACATTGTAACGATGTTCATGGCAAGCTGTGCAGGGTCGGGATACGCATTTTTCATAACGATAATCAAGGGACTTTTCGCAGGCGTCACAAGAGGAATGACGGCGATGCTGATGAGCCTTTCGGGCGGAATTCTCAGCACTGCGGCGGCGTGCCTCCTTTTCGGATTTTGCAAGAACAAATTAGGATATATCGGCATCGGAATCATCTGTGCCGTTTGTCACAATATCGGCCAGCTTGCGGCGGCATGTATCATTTCCGGTACGGCTTCGCTCATCGTAGGCTACGGGCCGCTGTTGTTAATATTCGCGATCGTGACGGGCTTTCTTACCGGAACGATTCTCAAGGCGGTTATGCCTCCGTTGGAGAAAATCGCAAAGTTTAAAAATTAAATGGGAAATTCCCATACAGCAAAGGGGTTGAACAAATGGGTAAAATTCACGTGGACGGAGTTATCTCGGCAGTCAAAAAGGTTCGCGGCGGCGTCAAGGTTGACCACCACAAGAACACGGCAGGCTGTGAGGTAGTTCGTATTCCCGTCCCGAAGCAGGTAGTTTTGCCTATGCAGCAGCACATCGGCGCTCCGTGTACTCCGACTGTCAAGGTCGGCGATACCGTTGCGGTCGGTCAGGTGATCGGAGACAGCGATAAATTTGTCAGTGCACCGATTCACGCATCTATTTCAGGTACTGTAACTGCAATCGGAAACGTTAAGCTTCCGAACGGAACCATGGTTCAGGGTGTTACAATTGAATCGGACGGTGAGATGAGACTTTACGAAGGGCTCAAGGCTCCCGAGGTAAACACAAAGGAGGAGCTTTGCAAGGCTATCAGGAATTCGGGTCTTGTCGGTCTCGGCGGCGCAGGCTTCCCGACTCATGTTAAGCTCAATGTTCCGGCAGATAAGAATATTGATACTCTTATCATCAATGCCGCAGAATGTGAGCCGTACATAACGGTTGACTACCGTGAATGTATTGACAATTCATGGGATATCTGTTCCGGTATCAAGACCGTTAAAGAGCTTCTCAACATTCCGAATGTCGTTATAGCGGTCGAGGATAACAAACCCGACGCTTTCGAGATTCTTCATCAGATCGTTGATAAAGACTCGGGATCGGACAGCTCAATCAAAATCATGCAGCTCAAATCCGTTTATCCTCAGGGCGCAGAAAAAATGATGGTTCAGTCGGCAACCGGCCGTCAGGTTCCTCCCGGCAAGCTTCCGGCAGACGTCGGCTGTATCGTTATGAACGTCACTTCAATCGCATTCATCGCCCGTTATCTCAAAACAGGCAAGCCGCTTGTCAGCCGTTCAATGACCGTTGACGGCATGGCTATCGCCGAACCGAAGAATGTTCGTGTTCCTATCGGCACAAGCTTTGCCGATGTCGTTGAATTCTGCGGCGGATTCAAAGAGGATCCCGTTAAAATTATTGCAGGCGGTCCGATGATGGGCATGGCAATCACCGATGTAAATTACCCGATTTCCAAGAGCAACAATGCTTTGCTTGCTTTCTCGGCTAAGGATGCAAAGATTTTCAGAGAAACAGACTGTATCCGCTGCGGCCGCTGTGCAGCCGCCTGTCCGATGAGTCTTGTCCCGACCAAGATTGTCCGTGACTCAAAGGCTAAGGACGTTGACGCTCTGACCAGGGACGGCGTTATGGTCTGCATGGAATGCGGAAGCTGCGCATATTCATGCCCTGCAAAGAAGCCGCTCGTCCAGCATATGAGACTTGCAAAATCAATCATCAGAGAGGCAGGTGCAAAGAAATGACATTAAAAAACAAGCTCGTTGTCAGCGCATCTCCTCACGACCGCAGTCCGAGGACTGTAAGAAGTCTGATGCTTGACGTTATTATCGCACTTATTCCGGCGCTTATCGCTTCGGTTATCTTCTACGGCCCGAGAGCGCTGCTCATTGAATGTGTCAGCGTTGCGACCTGCGTAATATTTGAATACATCACCAGAATCGTATTCAAGCGCAGTCAGTCTATCGGTGACCTCAGCGCTGTTATCACAGGACTTTTGCTTGCTTTCAACCTTCCGGTTTCCATTCCGCTTTGGATGGTAGTTATCGGCTCGCTCGTTGCGATAGTTGTTGTAAAGCAGTTCTTCGGCGGCATCGGTCAGAACTTTGTCAATCCCGCTCTTGCCGGACGTATTGTTCTTCTGACCTCGTTCCCTGTTGCGATGTCAACATGGACTCAGCCGCTCACATGGACTATGTCAAAGCTTGACGGAGTCACCTCCGCTTCTCCCCTCTCGTCTATTCATGAGATGACTTCGGGCGGTGCGGCTCCCGACGTTTCACTCGTTGAAATGCTCATCGGCTGGCGAGCCGGCTGTCTCGGCGAAACCTGTGCCGTTGCGCTTCTCCTCGGCGGCATCTATCTTGTTGTCCGTAAGGTCATCTCGCCGACAATCCCTCTTACATATATCGGCACGGTTGCCGTTATTATGCTCATCGCGGGCAAGGGTGATTTCCGCTTTGTTGCATATGAGCTTCTCGGCGGCGGACTTATGCTCGGCGCAATCTTCATGGCAACGGATTACACAACCTCACCGATTACATTTAAGGGCAAGATAATCTTCGGTATAGGCTGCGGCCTTATTACTTCAATAATCCGAATTTTCGGCAATCTTCCGGAGGGCGTTTCCTATTCGATAATCATCATGAATATTCTTGTTCCGCTGATTGAAAATGTTACGCTTCCCAAGCCGTTCGGCACTCCGAAAAAAGAAAAGAAGGAGGCTGAGGCAAAATGAAAAAACAAATCATAATTCCTACGGTTGCGCTCTTTATTATCTGCCTTGTCGCAACAACCTTGCTTGCGCTGGCAAATAACGTAACCGCTCCGATAATCGAAAAAAACTCGGCAGAATCCGAGGCTCAGTCCCGTATGGAGGTTCTTGCGGATGCAAAGAGCTTCGAGGACAAGACCTTTGACGGCATAAGCTACGCAGTCGGTCTTGACGGCAGTAAGCAGACGATCGGCATGGTTTTCACAACAACGTCAAAGAGCTACGGCGGCGACCTTATTGTTATGACAGGCATTGACAATGAAGGCAAGGTTACGGGAATTCAAATTCTCTCAATCAGCGACACTGCAGGCCTTGGTATGAAAGCACAGACAGATTCCTTCAAGTCTCAATTCAAGGGTCTTGTTGACGGAATCAAGGTAGCCAAGAACAGCGCCGATCACGACAGCAACGAGATCCTCGCTCTTACGGGCGCAACGATTACATCCAACGCCGTGACAACGGCAGTCAATGAGGCTCTCGCAAACTACAAAACCATTACAGAAAACGGAGGTGCTAACTGATGGCTGAAAAGAAATCCTTAGGCAAGGAGCTTACCAAGGGCTTTATCATTGAAAACCCTGTTCTTCGCCTTGTTCTCGGCACCTGCCCCACCCTCGCCACAACGACCTCTGTTTCAAGTGCGATCGGCATGGGCATTTCGGCTTCAATCGTTCTCATATGTTCGAACATTGTTATTTCGGCTTTGAGAAAGGTTATTCCGCAGAAGGTTCGTATTCCGGCATACATCGTTATCATCGCTTCGTTTGTTACGATAGTTCAGATGCTCGTCAAAGCATTTGTTCCCGTGCTCGATGAACAGCTTGGCGTTTATCTTCCTCTTATAGTTGTTAACTGTATCATTCTCGGCAGAGCGGAAGCATTCGCAAGCAAAAACGGTGTGCTCGCTTCAGCGGTTGACGGTCTCGGAATGGGAATCGGCTTCACAGGCGCGCTCTTTGTCATGGGCACCATCCGTGAGATTCTCGGTGCCGGCACATTCCTCAACGGAATCAGCGACCTCATTGGGGGCAGCTTCAACGGTTTCTCAATCCCCTTCCTAAACGAAAACCCGATGCTTATATTTATTCTCGCTCCCGGCGGATTCTTTGTATTCGGCATGGTAATGGCTCTTGCAAATAAAATTGCCGAGTCAAAGGGCAAACCCAAGGCTGTACTCCACGGCTGTGAAAACTGCCCGATGGCTAAATCCTGCTCCATCAGAGACACTCACGAGAGCTGTGAAGAGAAGAAGGAGGCTGAAGCATAATGGAAATGACAAAAGGCCTTTTGAGCATATTGCTCACAATGATTCTCACTCAAAACTTCGTTCTTTCACGATTCCTCGGCATCTGCCCGTTCCTCGGCGTTTCAAAGAAGCTGAATACGGCGGTCGGCATGTCGCTTGCCGTTATCTTCGTTATGGCTCTTTCGACGGCGGTTACATATCCTATAAACAAGTATCTGCTTGTCGCCAATAATCTCGAATATCTTCAGACGATCGTTTTCATTCTCGTCATCGCCGCACTCGTTCAGATGGTTGAGATTATTCTCAAGAAGTATATGCCGGCTCTTTACAATGCGCTCGGTATCTATCTTCCGCTTATCACAACGAACTGTGCGGTTCTCGGTGTTGTAACACTCAACGTTGACAACGGCTACAACTTTATGCAGTCACTTATCTGTGCTATCGGCGGCGGTGTCGGATTTATGATTGCCATGATCATGTTTGCAGGTGTTCGTTCAAGACTTGAATCCTGCGACATTCCGAAATTCCTTAAAGGTCTGCCCATCACACTTGTTGCCGCTTCGCTTGTTTCCCTTTCGTTCTTGGGCTTCGCAGGCGTTGTTGACAAGATCTTTGCATAAGGAGGCGCGAATATGAATCCTATTGTTTTAGCAATTCTGATCGTTTCGGTCATCGGACTCATTGCGGGTCTCGGACTTGCAGTTGCCTCCATCGTTATGGCTGTTCCCGTCGATAAGAAGGCGGAGGCTATCCGTGAATGTCTCCCCGGTGCAAACTGCGGCGCATGCGGCTTCTCCGGTTGTGACGGCTATGCGGCGGCTCTTTCAAAGGGTATTACAACAAACACAGCTCTCTGCGCCCCCGGAGGAAATGATGCTTCAAAGGCTATCGCAGAGGTTACCGGACTTTCGGCGGGCTCGGTTGCTCCCATGGCGGCGGTCGTCATGTGTCAGGGCTTCTGCGGCAAAGCCGAAACCAAGATGGAATACAACGGCGTAAGCTCATGCGAAATGGCAAAGCAGCTTTTCGGCGGCCCGAAGGAGTGCATCTACGGCTGTATCGGTCTCGGCGACTGCATGAATGCCTGTCAGTATGACGCAATTCATATTTGTGACGGCGTTGCAAGAGTCAACCCTGTTATGTGTAAGGCCTGTAAGCAGTGCCTTAAAACCTGCCCGAATCACATAATTAAGATGATGCCCCTGCATGAGGCAAAGGCGGCAAACCTTTGCGTAAATCACGACAAGGGCGCAATCACACGCAAGGAATGTTCAAACGGCTGTATCGGCTGTATGAAGTGCGTCAAGGCGTGCGAATTCGGCGCAGTTGAGGTCAAGGACTTCTGCGCCAAGGTCGATTACAACAAGTGCACAGGTTGCGGCAAATGCACCGAAGCTTGTCCTGTTAAGTGTATCAACCTTATTACGCTTTAATAAGAGAATAATAGCAAAGCCCTCCGACAGCGGATTTCCCGTTATCGGAGGGTATTTTTTTATAATGATTTAAAATTGCGAAGTTGGAGTAGTATATACATCAAACCGAAAAAATGCTTTAACCGCCAAAAGAAACAAAAGCCTGAACTTGAATATTAGGTAAAGAAGCCGCTTTCTTTCAACGTCGACGTATGCTTAACCGTCAAGTTGGGAAAAGCGGCTTATTGCTATTCAGTTTTATTCCTGAGCGAGAGATTTTGGATGAAGAAAACATTTTCTCTCGGTGAAGGCGTATTCTTATACGCCGAGCCGGAAAAAATGATTTATTCGCCAAAAGAAACAAAAACCTTAACTTGAAGATTAGGTAAAGAAGCCGCTTTCTTTCAACGCAGGCGTATGTATATACGTCAAGTTGGAAAAAGCGGCTTATTTGCCTGATAATCGAGTTCAGGAGGGTTATTCGGCTTTGGTCTCGCAATAAATACAACGATAAACCTTGTTTTCGCCGGTGCCTGTAAGCTTGAAAATATGCGGGAGTTCCTGCTCGGTGGTGGTTATGCAACGGGGATTTTTGCATTTGATGATATTTTTAAGCTGTTTGGGGAGGGAAACTTTTTTCTTCTCGACAAGCTTACCGTCCTTGATGATATCAATGGTAACACCGGGGTCAACGTAGCCGAGAACATCAAGATCAACGTCGTAATCGGAGTCAATTTTAATGATGTCCTTTTTGCCGAGCTTACGTGACATTACATTTTTTATGATGGCAATGGAGCAGTCCAGCTTATCAAGCTCGAGGAGATTGTAAATCTCCATACCTTTTCCCGCCTTAATATGGTCGATCACTATACCGTTTTTGATGGAATCTATGTTCATACTTCTACCTCCAGGAGCTTGAGAATGAGTGCCATTCTCATGTATTTTCCGTTGAGAACCTGCTTGAAATAGCATGCACGGGGATCTTTATCGACAGCAACGCTGATTTCGTTAACACGAGGCAGTGGATGAAGAATTGACAGATCGGGTTTTGCGTTTGCAAGCTTATCGGGAGTGAGAATATAGCTGTCCTTGAGTCGAAGATAATCTTCCTCGTTGAAAAATCGCTCTTTCTGAACTCGGGTCATATAGAGAACATCAAGCTCGGGCATAACCTTTTCAAGGTCGGTCGTCTGAATGTATTCAAGGTTTTTTGCCTTGATAACGTCATTCTTGACGTAGCTCGGAAGCTTTAATTCCTCTGGAGAAATAAGAACGAATCTTACGTTATTGTATCTTGCAAGAGCTTCAATGAGTGAATGAACGGTTCTGCCGAATTTGAGGTCGCCGCAGAAGCCTACAGTCAGGTTATCAAAGTGTCCCTTTTCACGGCTTATCGTGAGAAGATCGGCAAGAGTTTGTGTAGGGTGATTGTGACCTCCGTCACCTGCGTTTATTACGGGAACAGACGCATTGAGAGAAGCGACATAGGGTGCGCCCTCCTTGGGGTGACGCATGGCAATTATATCGGCATAACAGGAAATAACCTTAACCGTATCTGCTACGCTTTCGCCTTTGACAGCCGAGCTTGATTTTGCGTCTGCCATTGAGAGAACGTTGCCGCCAAGCTCATACATAGCCGCCTCAAAGCTAAGCCTCGTACGTGTTGACGGTTCAAAAAAGAGCGTTGCAAGCTTTTTTCTGCGGCATGCATCCGCATATTTATCGGGGTTTGCGATTATATCATTTGCACGGGCAATAAGCTCGTCAATCTCCTCAACCGAGAGATCAAGAATACTTATAACGCTTCTCATTTTGTGCCTCCAATCCAGCTTTCATCGGACGGATTGTTTCTGAAAGCTATCAGTCTTTCGACATCTGTCGATGCAATATATCCTTCCTGAGCCGCAATTTCTGCAATAACATCAAAATTAGTAAGGCTTACATTTTTTACATCAGCCGCAGCAAGGCGGTCAAGACCCTTTTGCATACCGTAGGTAAAGATAGAAACAATTCCGAGAACTTCTGCTCCTGCTTCTCTGAGAACGTTTACGACCTCAATAACACTGCCGCCCGTTGAGATAAGATCTTCAACAACAACGACCTTCTGACCCTTTTCAAGCTTGCCTTCGATCTGATTTTTTCTGCCGTGATCCTTTGCTCCCGAGCGAACATAGCCCATCGGGAGACCCATTATCTGAGCGGTGATGGCAGCGTGTGCGATACCTGCGGTCGAAGTACCCATGAGAGCCTCAGCCTCCGGATAGAACTCTTTAACCGTCTTAGCAAGAGCTTCCTCAACGTGTGTACGAACCTCCGGGTAAGCGAGGGTAAGTCTGTTGTCGCAATAAACCGGGCTTTTGATGCCGCTTGCCCATGTGAACGGCTCATCCGGACGGAAGAAAACCGCCTTGATTGAAAGAAGGTCTTTTGCAATTTGAATCTGAATATCTGTCATAGTATCTGCTCCTTAATCTACAAATTCGTTTATACATCTTTCGTATGCCGCAACGGGATCAGCCGCCGCAGTTATCGGACGACCGACTACAATGTAGTCCGAGCCGATTTTCTTTGCCTGTTCGGGGGTCATAACTCTGACCTGATCGCCCTTGTCACCGTCGGCAAAGCGAACACCGGGAGTTACGGTAAGAAATCCGCTGCCGCAGACCTCGTGCACCTTGCCCGACTCCAAGGGGGAACATACCACGCCGTCAAGTCCTGCAAGCTTTGCATTGTGTGCATAGTGCATAACAACCTTATCCATACTTTCGTTAATGAGAAGGTCGTTTTTCATTCTCTCCTCGCTCGTCGAGGTGAGCTGAGTTACGGCAATGAGCAGCGGCCTTGTTCCGTCGGGACGTGTGAGGCCCTCGATTGCCGCTTCCATCATTGCGATTGTTCCGCCTGCGTGAAGATTTGTCATATCGACATCAAGCCTTGAAAGCACAGCCATTGATTTCTTCACCGTGTTCGGAATATCGTGAAGCTTGAGGTCAAGAAAGATCTTGTGTCCTCTCGCCTTTATCTCTCTTACGATATCGGGACCCTCGGCATAGAAAAGCTCCATTCCGATTTTAACAAACGGTTTTCTGCCCTTGAAATTGTCAAGAAAGGCCATTGTCTCCTCCCTGCTTGAAAAATCGCAGGCTACGATTACGTCCTTACCCATTGTGTGCTCCTCCTATTATTTCGTTAAGATTGTTTATTTTGTATTCTTCCATTGCTTTCGGCAATGCTTCGATTATATTCTTGCAAGCAAACGGATCAACAAGGTTTGCCGCTCCGACCTCAACCGCCGTTGCTCCTGCGAGCATCATTTCAATTACATCGTCGGCACTTGAAACACCGCCCATTCCGATGACGGGAATTTTGACCGCCTGCGAGACCTGGTAAACCATTCTGACGGCTATCGGGAAAATTGCCGGCCCCGAAAAGCCTCCCATCAAGTTTGCAATCACAGGTTTTCTGCGACGAAGATCAATTCTCATTCCGAGCATTGTATTTATCAGGCTGATTCCGTCCGCTCCCGAATCCTCGCAAGCCTTGGCGATATCAACAATATTTGTTACATTTGGCGAAAGCTTCAGGATTACTGGCTTCGTCGTCACCGCCTTGACCGCTTTTGTAACCTCGGCAGCCGCTTTCGGATCAGTTCCGAAGCTCATTCCGCCGCCGTGTACGTTAGGGCAGGACACATTGACCTCAAGCCAGCCGACCTGCTCCTCTCTGTCGAGTTTTTCGCAGGTGTAAGCATAGTCATCAATCGAAAATCCGCTTACATTTGCCATTACAGGTTTGTTGAAGCATTTTTTCAGCTTCGGAAGTTCATCGCTTATAACCTTGTCAACGCCCGGATTCTGGAGTCCGACGGCATTTATCATGCCTGCCGTGCACTCGGCGATTCTCGGCGTAGGATTGCCGAATCTCGGATCCTTTGTTGTTCCCTTGAACGAGAATGTACCGAGCATATTTATATCATAAAGCTCTGCAAATTCATAGCCGAAACCGAATGTACCCGAGGCAGGAATGACGGGATTATCAAGCTCAATTCCGCAAAGGTCAACCTTTGTTACCATACTATTTCCTCCCTTTCAAGAACAGGTCCGTCCTTACAAATTCGTTTGTTGCCGTATTTTGTTTTGCATGTGCAGCCCATACACGCCCCAAATCCGCATCCCATGCGCTCTTCAAAGCTGTACTGTCCGCTTGTTTTTGCGACGCCTTCGATCGCTTTGAACATCGGCATCGGACCGCAGGTGTAAAAATAAGTATACTCCGCTTCTTTCAAAACATCTGTTACAAAGCCCTTTGTTCCGATGCTTCCGTCAACCGTTGTAACGTGAACTTCGGCGCCCGTCGCCTTGAACTCATCAATTCCGAACACTTCCTTTTCTGAGTTGAAGCCGAGTATCACTGTTACCTTTTTGCCTTCGGCAACCAGCTTCTTGCAAAGCATATACATCGGCGGAACGCCCGCTCCACCGCCTATAAGCACGGGTTTTTCGCCGCTTTTCGAAGTATCATAGCCGTTACCGAGACCGCTGAGAATATCAAGCTCATCGCCGACAGGCAGTTCGGACATCTTCTTCGTTCCGTTGCCGACAACCTTATATATTATCGAAAGCTTTCCTTCCTCGCAGTCGCAAACCGAAATCGGGCGACGGAGGAAAAATCCGTCAAGCTTTATATTTACGAACTGCCCCGGCTTTGTTATTGCCGAAGTGTCGCCTTCAAGCGACATGAAATATGTTTTTTCGGCAATTTTTTGGTTGCCTGTTATTTTCATCATTACCCGGTTCATTCTTCATCCTCCCAAACAATTTTGCCGTTGCAAACCGTTTTCTTGCATTTGCCGTATACCGTCATACCCTCAAACGGTGTACTTCTTCCCATCGAAACAAATTTCTCCGGATTTACCGTTTCCTTTTCATTGAGGTCATATACCGTGAAATTTGCCGGCTCCTTAATTTCAAAGCCGGTCTTAATGCCGAAACGCTCGGCAGGGTTAACACTCATAAGGGTCACAAGCTTATGCAAGCTGATAATTCCGCCCTTGACAAGCCTTGTGTAGAGAATCGGAAAAGCGGTTTCAAGTCCGACAATACCCATAGCGCTGTCCTTAAGTCCTTTTGATTTTTCCTCTGCGGAGTGCGGAGCATGGTCGGTTGCAATCATGTCGATCGTTCCGTCGCATATACCCTCAATAAGAGCCTCTCTGTCCTCTGCACTTCTTAGAGGAGGATTCATCTTAAATCTGCCGTCCTCCTTGAGGTCGGCATCGGTCATAACAAGATAGTGCGGAGCTGTTTCACAGGTAACATCAACGCCTCTGCGTTTTGCTTTACGAATGAGATCAACGCTTTCTTTGGTAGAGATGTGACATACATGATATTTACAGCCTGTTTCCTCGGCGAGTCTCAGGTCACGCTCAATCTGCTTCCACTCGCTCTCGGAGCTGATGCCCTTATGACCGTGAGCTTTTGCATAGGCACCCTTATGAATATATCCGCCGTCCAAAAGACTGTTGTCCTCGCAATGGGCGACAATTATTTTTCCGAGCTTTTTTGCTTCCAGCATTGCCCGGCGCATCGTTTCTTCTGTCTGAATTCCGCTGCCGTCATCGGAAAAGGCAACCACCTTATCGGCAAGCGACTCCATATCGGAAAGCTCCGTGCCCTTCCTGTCTACGGTTATCGAACCGTAGGGAATGACGTTGATCGAAGCATCCCTTTCGATAATATCAAGCTGTTTTTCGAGTTGTTCCGCACTATCCGGCACGGGATCAAGATTCGGCATTGTGCAAACCGTTGTGTAACCGCTCTTTGCGGCGGCAAGTGAACCCGTTTTGATTGTCTCTTTATAAGAAAAACCCGGCTCTCGAAGATGAACATGAACATCTACGAAACCGGGAAAAATATGCTTATTTGTGAGATCATAGGAATGGGTATATTCGGCACAAAGCTTACAGCAAACACAAAGAACACGGCCTTCGGAAACAAATATATCCTGCTTCTGAAATCCCGAATCCGTATAGACCAATGCATTTTTCAAGATGTATTCCGTCATGAGAGCCTCCTGAATGAGCAATAAAAAAGAACCCTGTTGGGACAAGGTTCGTAAATCCGGACGCACAAAAACACGGGCTGTTACCCTACCGTCTCACTATTCAAAACCTTGTCGACATCTCTGTATCGCTCTTAAAGATTTCTTTTGATGTATAATACCACAACTACCCGATAAAGTCAACACCTTTTCGGAAAATAACACGGCGGAAATCGAAATTAACCGATTTCCGCCGTGATTTAATTTACTTCAGGAATTGAGCAATACTTTAGCTTGC
>ENA-OUQF01000317-OUQF01000317.1-human-gut-metagenome-genome-assembly--contig:-NODE-317-length-39644-cov-13.260830_pt1 | contig 39644 bp, 34 predicted proteins | sample MGYA00237947_ERZ548826 | MGnify/ENA primary metagenome ERZ548826 (study PRJEB26490, sample SAMN05194701) | human gut metagenome | biome: terrestrial biome; feature: human-associated habitat; material... | reverse complement strand
TCCCCCGCGGCAGATGGAACGCGAAAATGAGATGATCGTTATTTCACATCGCCTTTTTTAGTGAATGGAAGAGGCTCTCTCCATATCATTTCGGCGTCAAAGCGTCTTTCCCGTAAGGCCCGCCTGCTCACTTCTGTACCGCTGTGAGCAGCTCCGCTCTTGTACGCACCTTGAACTTTTTGAGCAGTTCATTCACATGGTGGCGGACGGTGCGGGGCGAGATGGAGAGCGCTTCGGCAATGGCCTGATATGTTTTTCCTTGAGAGAGAAGCTCTAAGATGAGCTTCTGCCGGGGCGAAAGGTCGGGATAGCGGGAAAGCGTCCGTTCGGAGAGCACCTGCTGGACATACTCATAGTTTGAGCGGCCTTGCGAGCGGGGAAACCGTTTCTTGTTAGGCATCATGCCCCACGGATTCGATACATGGATATGCACGATGCGAAGCGCATCCTCCTCGATAGAAAGATCATGGTGCCGCGCTGGTTCTCCGAGAGAAGAAGCCTGGTCTCCTTTTTCGTCGAAAGCGGAATGATGGAAAGGACCAGAAGGACGGTGTCGCTCACCCACTGCACGCGGTAGCGGCCTTTCCCCACACCGATCAGCGGGACCTCCTGCAGATCGCGCTGGCGTGAGAAAGCAGTGATGGCGTCCTTCTTGCTCAGATAATTCTCGCCTTCTACGGCGCCGATCCAGCTGAAGCTTTCCTGTGACAGATAGTCGTCCAGATCCTTGGGATGAAGCGTCTTTTCATAGAATCCGCGATGCATCATCTCACTGATGCGTATCGCTTTCTTTTCCCAGTACCTTCTCTTTGTCTCCCCCATAACGCGCCCCTTAATGTTCGTATTATAGCATAAAATAAAAATGGGTGTAAGCCACCGGGCTGCTGCTATTGGATGGGGTTTGGAAGGCCCTGGCAGCGGACATGCATCGCACCTTCTCCGCGGCTATGACCATCTGTGCTATAATAAAACCAGCTAAAACCATTTACAAAAGGAGCGATATCATGGCTTTTAAAGAAATCAAAGCAGAAGAACTGACTTGGAATCCATTCACACAGATCGGCAAGGGCTGGTTCCTAGTGACGGCAGGGGATGAAAAGGCATCGAATACCATGACCGTCAGCTGGGGCGGCCTTGGCGTATGGTGGGGCAAGGACGCAGCGACCATCTATATCCGGCAGAACCGCTGCACGAAGGAATTCATCGATGCGAAGGAGACCTTCACCATCTCGGCACTTCCGGAAAGCTATAAGAAAGAGCTGGGATACATGGGCTCCCACTCGGGTCACGATGGTGACAAGTGGGAAGCATGCGGTCTCCATCCCTATCCCGTGGACGGCACTTGCGGCGTAGCAGAAGCGGATGTGATCCTCGTGTGCAGGAAAATGCTTCAGACAAAGCTCGACGGCAAGACCTTCCTCGACCCGTCTATGGAAAAACGCTGGTACGATGGAAAGGAAGCAGGAAATTTCCACACCATGTACATCGGTGCGATCGAAAAGGTACTGGTGAAAGAATAAAAAAGGAGTCCCGTTTGGGGACTCCTTTTTCGGTGCAAAGGGCAGCCCATGGGATGGAGGCGGCTTCGCCGCCTTTTTAGAGGATGGTATCCTCATATCGCAATCTTCCCCTCTAGGGGAAGGCTTATAAAGTCTCCAAGTCACCAGTCATTCCTTTGATAAGCGGGGAGTGGATCGTCTCACATATGCGGCATGAGATCCTTCGGTTCAGTCCTCACCTGTTCTGGCTGGGGTTTTCACACATAGAGCGTTTTCGTCCGCTCAGGATGACGATACGCGAGGGCGGAAGGGCTCTCATCTGGGAGATATGTTGCGTGTTTTGGAACTAGCGGTGTTATATTACGATACGAGTAGCCCCTTAGAGAAGGGGCGCGCCAAAGGCGCAGGATGGATCCACGAAGCGGTGTGAAAAACTATGTGAGGCTATCCGTCTTCCTTGAACGTCATCCCGACCGAAGTGGAGGAATCTTTCTTGCAGAGCGGTAAATCGTGAGCGAGGGAAAGGCAAAAAGGAAGCACCAAGGTGTCGTTTGAGTGAGGGCGTATGTGTGCATATGGCGGCAGTGCAATAAAGATCCCTCGGCTTCGCTCGGGATGACGGTACTTGGGGAGCGGATAGGTTCACAAGGGTGGTGTGCCGCCTTTTTAGAAGATGGTAATCTCGTATCGCAGCCTTCCCCTAGAGGGGAAGGCTTGTAAAGTCTCCCAGTCATTCCTTTGATAAGCGGGGAGTGGATCGTCTCACATATGTGGCATGAGATCCTTCGGCTCAGTCCCCACTTGTTCTGGCTAGGGCTTTTCACACATAGAGCGTTTTCGTCCGCTCAGGATGACGATACGCGAGGGCGGAAGGGCTCTCATCTGGGAGATATGTTGCGTGTTTTGGAACTAGCGGTGTTATATTACGATACGAGTAGCCCCTTAGAGAAGGGGCGCGCCAAAGGCGCAGGATGGATCCACGAAGCGGTGTGAAAAACTATGTGAGGCTATCCGTCTTTCTTGAACGTCATCCCGACCGAAGTGGAGGGAGCTTTGTTGTGTGCGGTATGACGTCATCTGTGCGGGGAACGAAAACGGGAAGCCTGTTTTCCTATGCATCGGAAGTACGGTGTTTCATGCAAGGGGGGAAAAACACAATCGCAGCCTTCCCCTCTAGGGGAAGGTGCCCCGCAGGGGCGGATGGGGCACTGGCGTTATGAAAGAGGATGATGAAAGCGGAAAGGGGCACGGCACATGTGGAAAAGCGTGAGTCATAGGCCGCGAACGAAAAAGATTTCTTGCTTACGCTCGAAATGACGATACGGAAGGCTAATGTCTCCTAGTCTCCAGCCCCCGACATGGCATCCATGATCCCCCACGCAAAAATCCCGCTATCTCTCAAGATAGCGGGATTTTTATGGAGCCGTGAGATCTCAATTCGTCGGCTTATCCGTTCCTTCCTGCGGCTTCGCCGGTGTTTTGCCGGTGATGCGGTCGAGGAGCTTGCTGCCGGCGGATTTCTTTTCCTTATCCTTCTTCTCTTTTTCTGCCTTGGCTTTGTCTTCTGCTTCCTTCTTCGCCTGTGCCTCACGGGCTTTTGCCATTTCAGCACGTACAGAATCCGGAATCTCGAAAGACTTCGACTTGTACTGACCAAGAGCCTCGCTCATGAAGTCGCGCCAGATGGCTGCCGGGATCGTACCGCCGGTGTAGCCGGCATTGGTCGAGGTATCGTCGCCGATCCAGACTGCGGTGACGAGCTCCGGCGTGTAGCCAACGAACCAGGCATCGTGCTCATCATCGGTGGTCCCGGTCTTGCCGGCTGCGGTGCGTCCGATGGCCGCATTGCCGCCGGTGCCTCTGGAAACGACCTCTTCCAGGATGCTTGTCAGGCGGTATACCGCATTTTCACTCACGACCTGCTTGCCGGGAGCGGTCTGCGAATGGTCCTCGAGCACATTGCCATTGCGATCGACGACCTTCAGGATCGCCGTCGGCTCGACGAGCTTGCCGCCATTCGCAAAGACGCTATACGCCTTCGCCATATCGATCAGGGAGACGCCATTGGTCAGGCCACCGATGGAGGCCGCGAGGTTGTTATCATTCGCCTTGCCGTCCTTCACGAGGGTGGAAATGCCGCAGGCCTCCGCAGTAGCGAGGATCTTCGACATGCCGACCTTGTCTGCGAGGTCAATGGTCGGGATATTCATGGAATGTACAAGCGCTTCTTCGAGCGTCACCTTGCCGCCCGAGGTGCCGCCGTAATTCTTCGGCGTCCAGCCGCCCGCATAGGTCTTTTTCTCATTGCTGATGGTATCGTAAGGGCTGTACTTGTTTTCAAACGCCGTCAGATACACGAACGGCTTGAAGGCCGAGCCCGGCTGACGGACCATCTGTGTCGCGCGGTTGAACTGGTCTTCGCCGCGTCCGCCGACCATGGCCTTGACATGGCCCGTACCTGTCTCGATGGTGACGAGCGCTCCCTGCGGCTGGGTGAGGCCCTTGCTGTTCTTATTCCCTTTCGGCAGCTCGGCGGCGAGTGCCTTCTCCGCTTCCTTCTGCATGTCGAGATTCAGCGTGGTGTAGACCTGCAGTCCTTCTTTGTAGATCGCATCCGAGTCATACTTATCGCTGATGGACTGGATGACATAGTTGATGAAATACTGCGCGGTCCCCGCACCGGATTTTCCTTTGTCCTGCTTGGCCAGATGCACATCGGCCGCTTTCGCCGCCTGTGCGTCCGCTGCGGAAATGTAGCCGTACTTCGCCATCTGATCGAGTACGATGCCCTGACGGTACTTGGCTGCTTCCAGACTGCGGAAAGGCGAGTAATAGTTCGGACTGTTCGGAAGGCCTGCCAGCATCGCACACTGCGAGAGCGAGAGATCCTTCACATCCTTTCCGAAATACACATGCGCCGCGGTCTGGATGCCATAACAGCCCTGACCGAAATAGATCTGGTTCATGTACATTTCCAGGATCTGCTTCTTGGTGTACTTGCTTTCGATCTCAAAAGCCAGCACCACTTCGAGCAGCTTTCTTTTTAGCGTCTGCTCCTGCGTGAGGAAGGCATTGCGCGCGAGCTGCTGGGTGATGGTCGAACCGCCCTGCCCTGTCGCATTGCCGCTCGTCAGATTCGCAAAGACTGCACGCAGGATGCCGCGCGGATCGACGCCATGATGCTCATAGAAACGCACATCCTCGGCCGCGACGAATGCATTCTGCAGATTCTGCGGCACCTGAGAGATCGGCACCGGGATGCGGTTCTCTTCCGCATGGACGGTCGTGATGAGCCGTCCCTTGTCATCATAGATGCGCGAGGACGCATTCGGCGTGATGTTTCCTGCCACGTCCGGCAGATGGCTCGAGACAGACACAAAAAATCCGGCCGCCGCGCCCGCGACTGCGATGAAGCAGATCACGAAGAGAAAGACCAGCACTTTCTTGAAAGTGGATCGCTTCTTCGGCTGCTCCCTGCGAATATCTGAATTCTTCATAGATCGCTCCTGTGATCGAAAATGTAAATCGCGTTCTTCCTATTTCATCCAAAAACGCAATGGGCATACAAGTACCTATATTATAGCACAGGTTGGGAATGAGAAACAGAAACAGGGCAGCCCATGAAGCGTGCCGCTCTTTGAGCATTTCAAAGCCTTCGATGGGGAGCCAAGAACATTCTTCCGCTTAACTTAATAGCCTTCCCCTCTGGAGGAAGGCGCCCCGAAGGGGGCGGATAGGGCAGACATAGCATGAAAGACAGATGGTTGTACAGGGAAAGAGAGGTGCATTTGTGCTGCATACGAAAGCACCCGAGCGCCGCTGACGCGGTCCCCCTTCCCCATGCGGGGAAGGCTTGTATGGAGGCGGCTTCGCCGCTTCCATACAACAAAGCTCCTTCTACTTCGGTCGGGATGACGTTCAAGAAAGACGGATAGCCTCACATAGTTTTTCACACCGCTTCGTGGATCCATCCTGCGCCTTTGGCGCGCCCCTTCTCTAAGGGGCTACTCGTATCGTAATATAACACCGCTAGTTCCAAAACACGCAACATATCTCCCAGATGAGAGCCCTTCCGCCCTCGCGTATCGTCATCCTGAGCGGACGAAAACGCTCTATGTGTGAAAAGCCCCAGCCAGAACAGGTGAGGACTGAGCCGAAGGATCTCATGCCATACATGTGAGACGATCCACTCCCCGCTTATCAAAGGAATGACTGGTGACTGGGAGACTTTATAAGCCTTCCCCTAGAGGGGAAGGTGCCCCGAAGGGGCGGATAGGGTGACTATGGTATGAAAAATAAATGATCGAACGTCACTAGTCCCTACTCCCCAGCATCAAAAGATCCGCCCCTTCCGGAGCGGATCTTCTCATTCCAGTATGAAATTGTGCTTCCCATCCAGATGCCCCGTGAGGCGAAAAAGCGCCGGCGCATCACTCGCATCGATATAGATATATTTCCCTCTCTTGAGCCCGGGTGCCTTCCCGAAGGTGGTGGTGAAGCGCTTCCAGTTCGGCGACCACTCCGTGCGGATGCCGGCGGCCTTCGCGACGGCCATCACAGGAAGATACACATGTCCGTCCTTGCCATAGGCGTGGACATCGAGCAGCTCTCCTTTGAGATACAGGTCATAGACCTTTGCCACATAGCGAGGCTGTCCGTCCGAGCGGTCGATCGCCTGCTGGATGCTCGCATCATCGGCAAGACCGCCCGCCCCCAGCTCCGCCAGCTTCTTTCTGACATCAGAGATCTCGAGCGGCTCTCGCCCATAGCCGTCAGGGTATACGTAGTAAACGACGGTTTTGTCCGGATCCATCTCTGCCACGACACGTTCATACTTGATGTCGACAGGGATCCCCTTCACGATGTGATCGAAGAGGTCTTCGACATCCTTCTCGTACATGCGGACACAGCCGTGAGATGCGTAGCCGCCGATGGAGGACGGCACATTCGTCCCATGAATCCCATAATTACCGCCGATCCCGATCCAGCGATAGCCGAGCGGACAGTCCGGCCCCGACGGCACCTCGGTCTTCGGATCATCCGGATCGACCCAGGTCGGATTGATCTCCATATCGACCACCTTGCGCCGACCGGTCGGTGTCGGAGAATCCGGCTTGCCCGGTGCGATAGGATACATGCGGATGCCGACGTCCCCCTGATACAGGGTGAGAAGGCGGCTCGCCAGATTGATCTCGATCCGCTTGTCCTCGAAAGCCGGTCTCTTCAGCGTGTCTTCCGCTTTTCCCTGCGTCGCTTCCACCTGAGCAAGGAGCTGGGCGCCCGCATTGTCCTTCGCCTCGGAAACCAAAGGCATGGCACTGGCGGCGCAGAGCACCATGGTCATGAGTATTTTTTTCAACAAAGAAATCCCACCTTTGCATTGATTTCTCTTTATTATAACATGTTTAGCAGAGGGTTCAAGATTTGCCCGCAGGCCATGAGAAAGCGGTGTCCTCGTATCGTTACCTCGCGAGGGGATGAAAGAGGAATGGGGATACTCTTTCATGCGTTCCCCCTTGGAGAAGGGGGCGGCCAAAGGCCGGGATGGACTGCCCCGAAGGGGCAGAATTCCGCAGAACGGTCAGCGGATATAGGGGATAGCAAGTAAAACGTCTGACGCAGAGGAAGGGATGCAGCTATGATGAATGGTGCCTCTGCGAGGCACTCTATCCTCCGCCTTCGACGCGCCCCTTCTTCAAGGGGGCTGCTCAGCTGGGAGGAGTTCTTTGAAACCCAATCCCCAGTCACTAGTCCCCAACTATCAGTCACCGATCCACCAGCGTCTCGGCCCGGTAGGTCTCTCCGCTTTCATGCGTGACTTCACAGGAAAGACGGATGACGGCGGCTCCCTCTACTGTGGTCTCTTCCTGATGGAGATCTACACGGTACGTTCTCCCATTCCTTACCACGTCTCCTTTTGAGATGGAAAGCGGCGTACCAAAGCGCACCGCTGCCTTCCCCTGCTCCAGCGCTTCCTGTACAATGAGCGCTTCATCGGTCGCGATCTCCATCCTGACCTCCCGGCGCATCGCCTGCGAAAGCGTCAGCGCGACGCTGCCGGCAAGGATCAGGATGACCGTGATCCCTGCGAGTGCCCAGACCATGAGGAAGCCGCGATGTGTTTTCATTTTGCCTCCTTAGGGAAAGCAGCTAGGGGTCTCAAGTGACTGGTGACTAGTGACTAAATACCACCTTCGGGCATCGCCCCGTTTCGTCATCCTAAGCGGCGAGAAACGTCGTATGTGAGATAACGAATGCCAGAACAGCTGCGACCTGAGCCATCGATCTCAGCGAAGCCGCCACCTACATTCCTAATTCCTAATTCCTAATTTCCCCCCTGATCCCCTTCTCACATCATATCCGGCGGCGGTTCCTGATTGGTGAGTTCATAGAAGAGCGTGAACTGGCCGGCGAAGAGGAGCTTCACCGTATCGACGGGGCCGTTACGGTTCTTGGCGAGGATGATCTCCGTCTCATTCTTCTGCGGATTGTCATCCTCCATGTCGCGGTCGTAGTACGCAGGACGGAAGAGGAAGGACACCATGTCCGCATCCTGCTCCAGAGAGCCGGATTCTCGCAGGTCAGAAAGGAGCGGGCGGTGGTCCTGACGGGCCTCGACGCTTCGGGACAGCTGCGAAAGAGCGATGACCGGGACATTCAGCTCACGTGCCAGACTCTTCAGCGATCGGGAGATCTCGGAGATCTCCTGCTGGCGGTTATCTCCGTTTCGGAGCGTATTCTTCGCCTGCATGAGCTGAAGATAGTCGATCATGATGATGTCGAGCCCCTGCTCCGCCTTGAGGCGGCGGCACTTGGAGCGGATCTCCGAGACGGAGACGCCCGGCGTATCATCGATAAAGAGCGGCGCATCCATGAGGACACTGGCCGCAGAAGCGAGCTGCTCCCACTCCTTCTGCGTGGAGATCCGCCCGGTGCGGAGCTTCGCGCTGTCGACGAGCGCGGTCGAGCAGAGCAGTCTTTGCACGAGCTGCTCGCGTGACATTTCCAGCGAGAAGAAGGCGACGTGCTTGTGCGCCGAGGAAATACTCATGTTCTTCGCGATATTCAGCACAAAAGCCGTCTTGCCCATGGATGGGCGCGCCGCCACGATGATGAAGTCGCCCTTCTGGAAGCCGCTCGTCAGCGCATCAAGGGAAGGGAATCCACTCGGAAGCCCTGTGATGGACTCCTTGTTCTTGAATTTCCGCGTGATCTCCTGCAGCTCATGCTGCACCGCCTCGCCGATCGAGGTGAAATCCGAGCGGCGATCATCCCGCGTCACGGCAAGGATCGTTTTCTCCGCATTGTCCGTGATATCCTCGACATCATCACGCTCCGAGTACGCCTCATCCGTGATGACGCCGGCTGCATCGATCAGCCGCCGGAGCTTCGCCTTGTTTGCGACGATGTCAGCGTGGCGGTCCACCATCTTCGTGGTGGCCACATTCGCCGGCAAATCATTGACATAGAGGACGCCCCCCACATCATCCAGACGCCCCATGCGCTTCAGCTCTTCCGTCACCGTCAGGATATCCGCCGGCTCGCCCTTGTGCGCCAGATTCAGGATCGCCTGAAATACGATCGCATTCGCTTCGCGGTAGAAATCCGCGGCCGTCAGCTTGTCCTCGGCCGTCATGATCGCGTCCTTGTCGAGTAGCATCGCCCCCAGGACGGACTTTTCCGCGTCAATATTCTGCGGCGGAATGCGCGTCACGATCATCGTATCCGTGTCCGGCTTCTTCCCCCAGCCCTCTTTCTTCCAATTTCCCTTTGGTTTGCTCTCGTTCTCTGCCATGGTGTTCTCCTTTGCATCAATATTGGCTTTATTATACGGTTTCCCCGAGGAAGGGACAAGCGAACAGTTGTGAGGGGTGACTGGTGACTAGGAGGCATTAGGCTCTCTCGTATCGTCATTTCGAGCGAAGCGAGAAATCTTTGTCATTCACGGTCAAAAGGACAATGCCAGGAAACCGCAAATGGAAAGCCTGCTATCCACTGACCATCGGGCATCGCCCAGCTTGATTTGCGGCGAAGCCGCCACCTAACCCCATTGAACCCGTTGAACCCATTGAACCTTTATAGTAGGAATGAGTGACTGATGACTAAATAGCACCTTCAGGCATCGCCCCCTAGCTCCTCCTGTGAGGAAAACGCTTTTCGCATTTCCCATCCGCTTTTCATCCCGCCAGTACCCTATCCGCCTCACTGGCTCGGCATCTTCCCCTCGAGGGGTAATACTATTAAGTTAAGGAAATTGTTAACGCCGTAATGACTTGCTTCCCCCTTCGGGGGAAGTGCCGAAGGCAATAGGGGCATGCTAGCGGTATAGCGTGCTATGTTGAATAGTCCGATGCTATCGATATTTCAACACTTTCATGCAATACCGCTACGTAGCCCCCTCTCCCCTTCGGGGAGCTCCCCCGATGGGGAGCCAAGAACGTTCTGCCGCTTAACTTAATAGCATTACCTTGAGGGGAAGGCTTACGATACAAGGACATCATTCTCGCCCATTCTTCGGGCATCGCCCCTTTTCCTCATTTGATCCTCGTCACCCTGACACGCCCCGTGTACATAGCGACTGTGATCTCCTTCTCATGCTTTCCATCCTTCGTCCGGAGCCGCATGGTATACTTCCCATTTCCTTCCGAGCCCGCGAAGCCATCCTTGCGGAAGACGACATAGAGCCTTCCCCCTGCACGAATATTGGCAGACAGCGTCCCCCGCGGCTGGATGAATTTCACCCCGCGCTTGGTGAGGTACGACACACGCCCCGCCTCCTCGTCGCAGTAGAAGGTGACCGACATCGCCGCCATGGTTATATCCTCATGACCGCTTTTCACCAGCATCTGTGCCTCGCGGATCGCCGAAGCCACCTCCTCCGATGCCAGATCGAGCTCCCTCTCCTCCTGCCAGTCCCAGAGCATCGGCACCGCTGCCGCAGAGACGAGCGCAAAGAGGAAAAGGACGAGCAGCAGCTCAAAGAGAAGAAAGCCCGAGCGATGCGAGAAGGAAAGCCATTCCCACCGTTTCCTGCACCCCATACGCCAAAGCACCTCCGATCGCCAGGAAGGGCACGAAGCGGATCTCCGTCCTTCGCCCCAGCCGTCCCCGCAGAAGCAAAAACGCACACCATAAAAGGGCCGCCAGCGATGTCAGCCATAGAGAAAGAAGGCCATACATCGGCAGCAGCCAAAGCGAAGAGGCCGCGGCCAGAAACACATCCGCAAGCCCCAGAGATCGCTTAGAGATCAGATACAGCAGTCCATAGAGCGCCCCCATCCCCGCGCCCGTCAAAAGACAGAGGAGAAACGCCCCCCGGGAGATCATCAGTAAAGCGCCGCACACCGAAAGAACGAGCGGCCAGCCATCCGACACATACCCCGTCCGCGCATCCTCCAGCGCCGGAAAGAGCAGGAAAAGCAGATAGACCCATCTCGCCCACGAGCCTCCCAGCGCAAGTATCACGCCAAAGGCAATTCCCAGCGCCGCCACGACGCCCCATCCCCGCCGCCCAGCAAAGATCTCGCCGCTCGTCAGAAGGTCGAACATTCGCATAGGCGGCTCCTTTCGATGTTTAGTGACTTGTGACTAGTAGCTAGGGATTAGGAGACTAGAAGACCAAAAGACTAGGAGACATCGGACTCTCTCGTGTCGTCATTTCGAGCGCAAGCGAGAAATCTTTGTCATTCGCGGCCCTGCGGTCGATGTTTGTAAAGCTCGAAACGGGAAACCTGCTCTCCGCATACCTTCGGGCATCGCCCCATTTCGTCATCCTGAGCGGCGAGAAACGTCGTATGTGAGATAACGAATGCCAGAACAGCTGCGACCTCTTCATCGATCTCGGCGAAGCCGCACCACCATTTCGCATTTCTCATTTCTAATTTCTCATTCAAGCGAAACTTTCAAATGGAATCAAAGGGCGAGCCGCTCCACGGGATAACCCTGAGCCCTCATTTCACTCATACCCTCTCTTCTTCCTGTAATTCAGCGCCATATCTGCCACGCCGAGATACACCGTGAAGAGCTGCAGGAGAGGGATCCAGATCGAAATGATGACAATGAGCAGACGCAGCCGCTTCATCACCGGATAGATATGCGGCAGCCACCAGAGCGTCGCGATCCCCTGGATCCACAGCACGAAGTAGCACACCGCGCCCACATTGTAGGCAAGATCCTTCACTTGCTCGGTGAGCGGCATGTACTGCGTCCCTACAGACAGAAGAAGGAGCAGCAGTACCCAGCGCGGAAAATGCCAGCACTCCAGCGGAGGAAACTGCGGAAAATCCGTCAGCCCCAGACGGCGGAAAACCACCTTCTCGATCTGCATCACCGCCCAGGCAAGCACCATCGGTGCCATCACCATCGCCGCGGGGATCATCTTCCGGATCGTTTTGATCATTTCCTCCGTCTGCTGATTCACCTGATCCAGCTGATCCCCGGACGCCATGAGCCCCGACATTTCCTTTGCCATCCCCTGCATCTGATCCAGCGTACTTCCATACACCTGATTCCAGGGCATCCCCATCATGACCACCGTACCCAGAAGATTCAAAAGCATCGCAAAAAACATCACAGCCACGATCGTCCCAAAGGTGCGGAGCGCCGATGCGCGCTTCTGATAGCAGTACGCCATCGCGATCCCGGCAAAGCCGAACATCACCACCAGAAAGAACGCCGTCGTGATCCCGAAGAACGCCGAGTCCAGGATCATGATCCCCGACGTCGCGATCACCGCCCACTTCACACCCTCACGGATCCCCATGTACGCGATCGGGAGAGGCAATGAAAGCAGCGCCAGAAGAGAGATCCCCGGCACATAGAAGCCCACCATAGAAAGCACCACGGCGAGTGCCGTACACATTCCCGCCAGGACGACCGCATTCGTGTCGCCCGCTTTGAACTGATTCATAACTACTCCTTCCAGAAATATAAATGTATATCGCCTTTTTATACCCATATTCTATCATACTTGAAGAAAGAATAGGAAAAGGGTTAAAGGTTCAGGGTTCAGGGTTAGCTCACAGGGCGTACTGCCTATAGATTGAGCAAAAGAGGTTCAACGGGGTGGTGCGGCGCATTTCGTCATCCTGAGCGAATGCTATCCTCGCATCGTCAGCCTTCCCCTCTAGGGGAAGGTGCCCCGAAGGGGCGGATAGGGCACAGGCGGTATGAAAGACAGATGTGGAAAGTGGAGAGGTGGCGGCACATATGGGAAACCCGTGAGTCCCTCGCCACGAATGACAAAGATTTCTCGCTTCGCTCAAAATGACGATACGGGAGTCTCCTAGTCTCTTAGTCCCCTAGCCCCTAGTCACTCAAGGTTCCTAATCCCTAGCCACTCATTTTGCACCCGTAAAACCTGTTTTCCCCCCCTCAACCCGAGCCCGCTCCCCCTTCGTATTTTCTCCCACCACATTTCCCAATTTCCTTCCCCCATGTGATATAATAGGAAAAGCGACTATGAACGGCTTTTATTTTTGACATACAATGCAAAAATATTTTTTTAGAGCCGGCGACTGCCGGCTCCGACAACTGAATAGGAGGTTCTATCCATTTTGGCAAAAGCAAGATTACAGATCATTCCATTAGGAGGTCTTGGAGAAATCGGGAAGAACATGACTGTATTCCGTTACGGCGACGAAATTATCGTAATCGATGCAGGCATGGCATTCCCAGAAGAAGACATGCTCGGGATCGACATCGTCATCCCGGACTTTTCCTACCTCATCGAACACAAAGACGAGATCAAAGCCATCCTCATCACCCACGGACACGAAGATCACATCGGGTCCCTTTCCTACCTGCTTCGCGAAGTGAACGCCCCGGTCTACGCCACACGCCTCACCTGCGGCCTCATTGAAGGCAAACTCAAAGAAGCACACATCACAAACTACGACCTGCACACCGTCAAACCCGGTGACGAATTCAAAACAGGCCTTTTCAAATTCGGATTCTTCCACGTCTGCCACTCCATACCGGACTCCTGCGGCATCTACCTGCGCACCCCGGTCGGCACCATCGTCCATACCGGCGACTTCAAATTCGACCACTCTCCGGTCGACGGCGAACTCACCGACATGTACAAGCTCGCCGAGCTCGGCCACAGAGGCGTCCTCTGCCTTCTCGCCGACTCCACGAACGCACAAAATCCCGGCTACACCCCTTCCGAAGCCATCGTATCCAAGTCCCTCATGAGCGCTTACGCCGATGCCAAAGGCCGCATCATCCTTGCCACCTTCGCATCGAACGTCTCCCGCATCCAGATGGCCGTCGACGCAGCAGTCGCTAACAAAAGAAAAGTCTGCGTCTTCGGCCGCTCCATGGTGAACGTCGTCGGCATCGCCCAAGAGCTCGGCTACCTCAAAGCCCCGGAAGGCACCTTCATCGAGCCGGAAGAGCTTGGTCACTACAGAGACGACCGCCTCTGCATCCTGACCACCGGCAGCCAAGGTGAACCGATGGCCGGCCTCTCCCGCATGGCTGACGGCTCCCACCGCCAGGTCCAGATCCACGCAGGCGACACCGTCATCATCTCCGCCTCCCCGATCCCGGGCAATGAGACCAGCGTCGGCCGCACCATCGACAGCCTGATGCGCCTCGGCGCCCACGTCGTCACCAGCACCACCACCCGCGTCCACGTATCCGGCCACGGCTCTCAGGAAGACCTGAAGACCATGCTCTCCCTCGTCAAGCCGAAATACTTCATCCCCGTCCACGGCGAACACCGCATGCTCGTCAGCCACGCAGAACTCGCAGAAAGCCTCGGCGTCGAAAAGAAAAACATCCTGATCGGCGAAAACGGCACCCTCTTCGAATTCACCAGCCGCGGCGGCAAGATCAATCCGCAGCGCGTCCAGGCCGGCCCCGTCTACGTCGACGGCCTCGGCGTAGGTGACGTAGGAAACATCGTCATCCGCGACCGCCAGCAGCTCGCCCAAGACGGCGTCGTCATCGTCGTCATCGCCCTCGAAAAGGGTAGCAACCAAGTCTTAGCCGGCCCCGACATCGTCTCCCGCGGCTTCGTCTACGTGAGAGACAGCGAGGCCCTCCTGATCGAAGCCAGAGAACGCATCGAGTCTGTCCTTGACCGCTGCGAAGCCGGCAACGTCTCCGAATGGAACGCCATCAAGACCCAGGTGAGAGACGCCCTCGGCAAATACTTCTTCGACCGCACCAAGCGCCGCCCGATGATTTTGACCATCATCCAGGAAGTAAAATAAATAGCAACAAAAAAATCCTTCAGCTCTATGCTGAAGGATTTTTTATTGCCCTATCATCAAGAGAGCAAGAAATAGCGCCCTCACTATTTCCCCTCTCCCTTCACAGCACAAATCCTATTCATTCTGTATAGTCCATGCCCGCTACCCGAAACAATCAGACCCGTTTGCTTTAACTTGCGAAGAAATTTCCCCACTGAAGACGGCGCCAATTCAAACTGCCCCACCAAATCCTTTCGCCTGAAATCTGCCTCAAACCCATATGTTTCTAAAATCCGAAAAACGCGATCTCTTTCTCGGACGGAATAACCATGAATCATCATACATTCCTCAAGCGCTACTTTTCCATCCTCATGCGCTACTTTCCCATCCTCATGCGCTACTTTCCCATCCTCATGCGCTACTTTCCCATCCTCATGCGCTACTTTTTTATTGGACATCAACGAATCTCCATAATTTAAATTGTATAACGTCACAAAGAAAGATGTAGCTGAAGAAGTAAACACAGGCTCTTTCCCTCTGGACAATCCCGGCACGCGATGATATTCACGCCGTATTTTTCTAAATCCGCTCCCCCTTCTTTCCATAAAATGCATACGGCCGAAAAGATCCGCGATAACAGGATTTCTGCGTTTCGATGCCACCTGATCAATATTTAAGTCCTGTACAAATGAGCCATCCAACATCCCGCCAGGAGAATAGATTTCCATCCGATCATCAAAAATATCGATATGTACCTCGCTGCCAACTTCCATATAATCCCTATGAATCAGCGCATTCACCACCGCCTCATGCACAGCCAGCATAGGATACTCCGGCATTTCCACACGGCCATTTTCAGTTTTCTTCCACTTCTTCCTCGTATTGTTCCTGACGAAATCCATTCCGTTTTCCAAAAGAGCAATCAGCGATCCTTCATACTCTTTATCATCCAGCGCATCGATCATACCACTCGCTTTATCGAGTCCATTCCACCGAGTACAGAATAACCTTGACCAGCGTATAGGACAGTCATCTGCAAATAGCGCGCCCGCATTTGTCAATCGATCACCATTCACCAGATCAAACGATAAAAAATCCGAGTCCGCAAAATCTTCACCGACCTTGGACTTATATGCAGACTTCAGTCTGGTAAAAGAGAAATCTGCATATCTCCAACGAGACACTTCACTGTCAAAAGAAAGATGTATGCCCCTCATAATCAACCGCCTGAGCGTTAATGCATCCACCTGAATGCTTTCATTTCCCACACGAACATAAGCAATTAGATTCCCATCCGAAGAATAGTAATATGGAGTCTCATCTCCGGGAAATACTTGTAGCACAATGAAATCCATTTCGCCTTCTTTTAAAATCTGAAGATGTATCGTTGGCACAGGATCCATTTTGGCATTGATTATTTCGCTAATCTTTTCTGCCCCACGGGAAGCATTTTCCACACCGATCAACTCATCATTGTCCGAAATGCCAAAGACTAAAAAGCCACCCACGCCATTGGCAAATGCACTCACACTTTTCAGCCAGCTCTTCGGCCGATTCTCCTCAAGCCTAACCTTCTTATCATAAGCCGTCGTTTCCCCGATGAAATCAGATATTTTCATCAAATCACCTCGTCTCTTGATAATCCCGTGCCCTTCCAAGTCCCATCATGCATTCTTCTTTAACCATTCCATCCGATCTCTGCGACTTAAGGAAACACTGACAAAATCCGCATTCCCCTACACTTTATCTTCCTGTATTATATCATTTCCCCCATGAAAAAATCTCCCGACACCGTTCAAAACGCATCAGGAGATTTTTTATTCAAAGAACATCGAGACTTAACGCAGGGATTACTTTTTCACTAACATTCACACAAAAAGCAACCCCTCACCGATCCTGCTGTACCATCCAGCGTGCCACCGTCCGCGCCGCCTCGATCTCCTTCTTGAATTCCGCATTCGACAGCGCCTTCTCCTCCCCAATTTCTCCATTTTCGATGAAGAGCCGATGATTGAAAGCCCGCTTCGACTGCATCAAAGGAGGCAGGAGCGACGTATACATCATGCCCTGCGGCGCGATGAGTTCTGCCAGCGTCGGTGCGATCTGGAGATGACTGCCCGCCGCCCCCTGCAAAAGATCCTTCGGCACACCATCCCCATAAAAATAGCAAGGCACACCGCTTTGCGCCCATAGCGACACATCCGCAGCGAAATTGAAACGCTCCGCATGATCCCCCGTCACTACAAAGAGTGTCGACGGGTCATCCTTCTTTACCTCACGGATGAATTTCCCCATCACCTGATCCGCATACCAGATATGCCCCAGCTGATCGATTGTCGCCTTATCCCTCGGGATAGACGGCGGCAGCTTCTCCGTCACCTCCACCCGCGGGAACCCCTTCGCATCCACATCATACGCAAAAGGCGGATGATTGCTCGTCGTCAGGATGAAATAGAACGTATCCTCCGACTCCTTCTGCATCCGCTCCCGAATCACATCGAAAAGCGCCCCGTCCGGCGCGCCCCACGACGAACTCTCCCCCTGCTCAGGGAGCTCATCCGCGCAGTGGAACTCGTCGAACCCTTCACGCAGCGTGAAATGCTCTAGATCCTGCCAGCTCCGAAGACCACCATACCAGAAAACCGTCCGGTACCCCAGCCGCTTCATCGTCTCACCGATTGCAAAAGGCGACGCCTTCCCCTTGAGCCCCATCGTATAATTCACATACAGACCCACATCCGGCAGTCCCGTCAGGAAACCATTCAGCGACGTCATCGTCCCATTCCCATTAGACAGGAAATGATACGTATACGCCCCCTCCTTTTCCAGCCACTCTCCCGTCTGTGCCAGTCCCAACGATCGATACTCCGGCAAAAGCGGCCACAGCGCATAGTTCTCCCCGAGGATCACCACCACATGATGCGGACGCTTCGCCAAAGACCCCGCCTGACTCTGCCGCGAAAACGCTGCATCCAGCGAATCCGCCTTCGGATCCCCGCCAAGACAAACCACCGCCTGCTCCAGCTCCTCATCAGGAATCGGACGATTCGCCCGGCTCTTCGCCCGCTTATGCGTGATATACGCCCGATACAGCGCCTGTCCATCATCGAGTACCGCCTCATTCAAGACCACATACCGCGTGCGAGCCGCACTCTCCCACGGCACCCCGTCATCCGAGTGAAACGCCCCGCCGAAGCGACAAAAGATTGCAAAAATCGGAAGGCAGACCACCGCTCCGAGTACCCAAAGCCGAACGTGCCGCTTTGGACTCCAAACATTCGTCCTCTGAGCTACGTGCAACCACAGCCACACAAAGGCCACCATCAAAATACACGCACCCAAAAGCCGCGGCCACAGCGCATACTGTTGCACTGCCGTATCAAAGATCGCCCACTTGTCATCCTTCATGCCATTGAACAGCATGATATTGAACCCCTGATGAAAAATCTCATAATACGGAATGCGCGCCATAAAGAGGAACGTCATCAAAGAAATTTCGACACTCCCCAGCGCCTTTCGGATACCTGCCACCGGCCACTTCGAGTAAAACGCATACGGGATCGTAGCGAAAAGAAACGGGAACGCCACCAAGAACGCCGTCGTCTTGAGACTGATCCGCGCCCCCAACCAAAGCGCGATCAAAATATCCCCCACTCCGGCGCTCCCCAGCTGCCCCGCGTAAATCGCAAGAAATGCGATGCGGAAAAGCATGAGAAGAAGATAGATATAAAGAAACAACTTCGCATCCTGTTGAATGGATTTTAGAAATCGCATAAGCTCCTCCTCAAAACAAAGAATCATGAAGCATTCTAGACTCCCCTATATTTTCAGCAGGCGAATAACACTACACAACCCTAATATGCTTTTTCCGCAAATAATAGTCAAACCGCAGTGCTCTTAGAAAATCCAGATTTTTCTCAATGAACCGCTTCTGCTCCGCCTTGATCCACGCAATGCGGAACCTAGGGTCATCATCACGTACAAAATGGAACAACTCTCGCGCCAATTTCCTGTCCAGCTGCTTGATGAAGAGAGGATTGGTCATATGTTCTTCAGAAATCAGATCATCGCGCAGCTTTTTTGTACAAACGCAGATGTCCAGACGCCTCTTGTTTCCCCCATGCATTATGCCAGCTGGATTATACGAGTAATAATAAAACGCTTGACTGACAATCATTATTTGCTGACTTCTATATAGATATCGACCAGATACGTAGTTATCTTCTGAATGACACCCTTCTGGTGAAACGACTCCTTCTACAATATCACGTCGATACACAGCATTACAGACACTCTTTACCAGGAATTCCTTGAAGAAGAGTCCAAACACGTCTTTTCCTATAATTGGAACCCGTGTCCCCCCCAGTTTAGAATGCGTTTCTCTCCTTCTCTGTTCGTTTCAATAATCCCACACCGCGCCATATCCAGATTATACGCTTCCATCACCCCTACCAATGTACGATACATATCCGAACCTATCCAGTCATCGCTATCCACGAAGGCCACATACTCTCCCTTTGCATGCTGAAGTCCCGTATTGCGTGCACCGCTAAGGCCTCTATTCTTCTGATGCACCACGATGATCCTTGCATCCATCTCTGCATACTCATCACAAATTTTACCGCAGTTATCCGGAGAACCATCATCCACTAAAATAATCTGCAGATTCTTATAGGTCTGGTTTCGGATAGAATCGATGCAGCGATGCAGGTAGGGCTCTACTTTGTAAACCGGTACAATGACCGATAACAGCTTCTCTTCATTCATAGTATTCCTCCAATACACAATCTATTCTCGAATACCTTTGCCCCATACAGATATTTTTACTCGCATCTTATGAATAAAATCCATCCGATCAAAGCAGCCTAAGTATACCTTCGATCTTCACAAGCCAAGATATAGTCATACCGCGTCCGTGGTTTTACCGCCGAAGTCTGGCATAATCCTGTAGGTGTCTTGCGTTATTAATAAAGCCTTCGCATTGGATTCGATCAATGATATAGTGAACAACCGCGCTGTCTTCATGTACATGCCCTACGGGATAATGTACTCGTACTCCCTTTCAGAGCGCACTTCTATAGATCGATTCCCAAGTAATTGCGCGTTCATGGATAAAACAGTCTCGTAGCCGATCATTATACTCATTTTCAAACTCAATGAAATCTTCCCACTGCCCGCTCCGCCCTTTCCTCCACGAAAAGAGCCAAATCCGCAGCGATTCAGATCATTTTCTTCCATAATCTGTATCGCATGTGCCAAGACCTCCGGCAACACATAATCATCTCCATCTACGATGGTCATGTAATCTCCTTGCATCACATCGAGTGTACATTGCGCGCTCCGCTTAGGCCGTTGTTTCTCTGATGAATAACGTGGATGCTATGATCTTTCGCTGCGTATTCCTCGCAAATATCCCCGCTGCCATCTGTAGAACCATCATCAACCAAAATGATTTCCATGTTGGAATAGACCTGTTTGCAAATGGAATCGATGCATTAGGAAATATAGAGCTTCACATTGTAAACAGCAACAATGACTGATAATAAATTGCCTATAAATTAATCCTCTGAAATGTTGATTAAAAACGATTTCAATAATCAAACATTATCCACTTCACCACCGGTGAGTGAAACCAATATAACCCCTGCCAAAACGCATACACATCCCGCAAGCGTTTGCGCAGATATCGGCTCCCCCCAAAATAGTGCATTGATCAATACGCCCCAGATGACATACGTAGAATTCGCCGCCATACCTCTTGCGCAACCAATACGCTTATTGGCCGCATACCACATAAGATACGAAAAACCAGCTATAATGCCAGCCCCACTTAATAGGCTAATCCCAGATGGAATTTCTATGATTTCCCTCAGCATAGAAAGACTGCCAGTAATAACTACAGCGAACATCAGTACCCCCCCCCGATATGCATTCACGCAACGTGATAGCTACATCAGGATCCATGTCAGTCATCCCATAATAAGAAAGAACGACTTCACTACCCCAGCAAAACGCTGCCAGGCAAGCACAAAAGAGCCCTGGCAGAAAAAAGGTATAGGCACCTTCCTCTGGCATATATCCAACAAATATAGCACCCACAACCGAGATAACAATGCCAAGCCACATTCTTCCAGTAATCCTTTGATGTAAAAAGAAATAAGACAGGATGCACCCGATAATTGGATATGTTGCAGTAATAATCAAGGCTGCGGAAGGTCCTGCGAAAGCAATTCCTAGAAAATAAGCAGATTGTCCTACCGGTCCGCCAAGAAGTGCTGCCAGGCAGACGAAAAATCCTGATTTCGTAAAAAGATGGGACCTGACGACAGATAATATCCCTCTGATGCCATTAAAAACAAGCAATGCCGCGGCAGCACAAATATCATTTATAGTTGCACAAACAACGGGAACAATAATTGCCAGAGAAAAAGCATCCAGCCCACTAGCAATTTGCGAACTGGGCAGCTGTTCATACCCTCTAGCAAAGAGAAAATTATTGATTCCCCATAATAAGCCGCTCATAATACCTATGCACAGCCCCCAAGTATACGTACCCCCGTGCAAAATACTCACCCCCTGCCGGTATTTCTCATGCAACAGTCTCCCTTCCTATTTCAAAGTTCCGTGCTTTTCTTCGTACAAATGCAGATCATGCACACTGTCTATCTCGTACACATCCTCTTTTTGTATTTTCCGAATTCCCAAGTTAAAGCTCTTTGGGTGCAGGAACAAAGCGATATCATCCCAGTACAGCTGCTGATTCTCTACTATTTTGATATCTTCCTGCACATACTCTGCTAATCGATGCCCGTCTTCCTGATTCCAGAAAGAAATCCCGTACAACTGCCATCCCTGATGCCCTCCATTTCGACTGCACGAAATAACAGTATCATTTTTTACCTGCAATACCCACTCAGAAGTAAAGTCTAAAACCTCCGAACAACAATATCCAGATACATCAAATGCAGGATGCAAAATGTACGGATTTGAAATAATCTGATCTCCATCAATGATTACTACATCTTGCAGATACTCTCGCGCAACATATAAAGACGCTATATTATTCAATTGTTTATAATACGGATTCTCAATGAAATGAAGGAAAGGATACTTCTGCCGCAGTACCAAAAATTTTTCTTTTTGGTAACCAACAACTACATATATTTCTCTTATCCCATTGCATAAAAGTGCCTCAATCACTGTTTCAATAATTCTTTTCTCTCCCACCTTGAGAAGAGGCTTCGGTATAGTATCTGTTAAAGGCCGCAAACGCGAACCTAAGCCGGCTGCCATAATAATCGCTTTTTTTACAATCGACACTTTTACTCTCCGATAATACTTAATGCTAACGCTGAATAAGATTTTGCATATTCATACTGCTTCTTCGCATAGTCCCCAAGCTGAATACCCAAATCCTCTTTGAACTCACACCAGTTACTCCAGAGCAATCCCGCTACAGCCATATAGCAATAAATTAGTACTCGAATGTTTTCTTCTACCTGCTTCTGGAAGTATAAATCGATCAGTTTATCCAATTGAGTTTTGGTATAGCCAGCATATAAAGCAAACATGGCTATATCTACATAGCAATCACACATCGCCGCATATTCCCAATCAATCAGATAGACATCCTTCTCTGGCGTAATCAAAAAATTATCCGGCACCGCATCGATATGAGTCATCCCCAACGCACCATGGTTCTTTTTTATATACGGTTTCAGTCTCCAAACTTTTTGTTTTATCTCGTTGTAATCAGAATAAGATGACTTTTTACGCCGCCACAACGATTCATAAAAATCAATTTCTTTAAATAAATTAAATGTGTGAGGAACACGCAAATGCAATGCATGAAAACGCTTTAACTCCTTCATACACAACCTGACCTCTTCATCATTCAACGGGTCGCAATTATGGACATCATCCATATATTCGGTGACCTTGTATCCCTCAACATCATCAATGCGTACGATATGATCCCCTATATTGTATCGCGAAATAACAGAATAATTAATCTTTTCACTTTTTCGGTTAATCAGTTCATTAGTCCCTGCGCCATTTAAGCGAATAATATATTGTCTCTGATTAACAGTCACAAAGAATGAATCATTTGTCATACCCTCTTTAAGTTCTACACAATCATCTATATTTTGATCCCATATTTCATTTGAAATGCGTTGCAATTTATTCATGGTCGATTTCGAGATTATACTAATCATTTATTGAGAGCCCTCTATCTCTTTCATAATCCGGTCTCTTCCCCAAGAACATGCTATAAACTGAATTCAATTCGTTTTGCATGTGTTTTTCGTTGATTCACTGGTGGCAGCTCCATATACGTGGTCCCATATGTAACCTCTAAAAGTTTTTTATACTTACAGGGAATGCAAAATGTATGCCCCTCAAATACATTTTCCACTAATTTTACTGGCAAGATTTCATCCTGTGTAGTCGGATAGATATAACCAGCATCTGCCGAATAGCTGAAATATCGAAAATCTCTTGAATTAAGTTCTTTCCTATGTTCTATTAAATACTTTCTCTGCTTTTTTATCTTTCGCATAAAAAGGCCCAAAATCACATTGGCATAAAATCCAAGTGCCATTCGCTTGAAGCTGCCCTTTGGATATCGATTTTTTGCATCTTTAGTTTCTCTTTCCCACTGCAGTTTTTTTATCACTTCCGCCGACTCATAATAATCATATGGAAAAATATCCACAAAGATGCCATGATGATACTTCTCTTCTCCAGTCTCTCCCGTCTCAATAAGAAGAGTCCCATTCTTTCTGATCTTCGCCCACGGAAGCGGGTACTCCTTATCCGTTTCCTTTGTCTGAAGGAACATGGTCTCCGGCAGTTTCTCCTGCGCAATCTGCAGGAAGCGCTCGTAGTCTTTTCGTGGCATAGAAACGTCGCAGTCATCATCCCAAGGGATAAAACCTTTGTGGCGAATCGCCCCCAGAAGCGTCCCCGCTTCAAGCCAGTAGGTGATGTCGTTTTCTACACAAATTCGATGAATCTCAACTAAGATTTCGAGCATGACCTTTTGCGCCGCTGCAACGGTTTTATCTTCATTAAACAATCTATTTCATCCTTTCCCTCTCTATTTTTATCCGTCATTTTTCTGCCGATAAAACCTCAATAATTCTTTGAATAAGCTTATCCTGCCCATACTTCCTATTCGCACCAATAAGACCATCCTTATATTCCTTCTGATGCGCAGAAAATGAATTAACAAATGTTTCTAACTGGTGTGAAAATATGTCCACAGAATCAAGCTGCACAGCTTCCCCCACGCTGAATTCACTCAAAATCTCAGGATTCATTTCTGGAGACTGTAAAACAGGCTTATAATATCCAATAGCAGTAAAAAGCATAGCGCTTGGTTGATAACGATATCGTTCTGCGCCATAAGGCAGCAATAGCACATCAATATCCATAAGCTCTTTCTGCCACTCAATCCCCAAAAGGTTTTTATGAAGGAAACGAATATTTCCCTGCTTTTCATACTCTTTTTTCAATCGTTCGAAATCATCACTATCAGCCTGTGTAACAGTAGCTCCTTGTACGACCAGTTCTACTGCATTGGTAAAGTGTGCTTTAATAAAAGCTTTCAGGAAAAAGTCAAGATTTTTTTCTCTACGATACTGACCAAAGAAGCCTAGACGAAGCGGAATGTGTGGCTTAAATTCTGGCGTAACCGGCAGGTCGAATGGCACATAAACAGGTGCCATGATTGTATGAAAATTGGGACAATCAGTCAGTTCCGGAAAATCTGTCTGCAATCCCAATGCCCCTAAATGAATATGGCTATAATCCCTTAGGCTTTTAACACCTTCGCAGAAGCGCGCACGATCCTTTGGCATAATGCCATGAAACATGAACAAGAAGGGTACTTTGCTATTCTTCAGCAGGCTATGATGAATGGAGCGCATGACTCGCCAGCTGTTTGTTGGTACAATCACCGCATCACAGTGCCCCTCTGCTCCTTTTTTGCAAGCACTATTCAGCCATGCGACGCGACGTTTTTCCCTCTGCATAGACAGCCAAAGACGTTTCAATCGACCAGCCCCTGCATACGAAATGGCCTCCCCCCCCTCCAGATACTCCACATCGCAATGATAATCGAGCTTGAAAGGGAAATGCTCTGGAACGAAGAAGACCGGCTCGTGCCCCTGCTTCTTCAATTCTTCTACCAAAATACGGTCAAACTCGACCTCATGGCCCGCCGGCATGACGATAGATTCTAATATGGCAACACGCATGTCAATCCCCTTTCCGCTGCAGCTCGTGAAGCTTCAGATATTTCAGCATAGTATAGAAAAAATGGGTACAGCAAAGATAGGAACCGATGGCTCCATCAAGAAAGCCCCTGCGCACGACAAACATCTTGAAAAAGCCGCCGATGCTGTGCAGCAGAATCCCACCCATCGACGTTCTCTTTCCGCGCTTGTAAGCATCCTGCGCCCAGATGGTGGTATAGAGGCAGAGCTTCTCTTCCCACTCATGCCAATCTTTATAGGTATGATGCTCTATATAGCCGGGCAGCTGCTTCCCTGGCAGACTACACTCAGGATGTTCATGCACTTTATTTACCCATTTGACCGTCTTTCTTGGGAACATGCGCGATACGTGATCCGGATAGAGGACACCATAGCTGAATGTCACGTCAAAGGCCACCGATTTCCGCGTGATAGCATACTGCGCATCCATCTGGCCGGACGTGACAACTCGCTTGACAGCGATAATGAGCTCTTCATTCAGCCTCTCATCCGCATCGAGATACAGCACCCAGTCCGCATCTGTCTGCTCCAGTGCGAAGTTTCTCTGGGCAGAGAAATCATTCGTCCATGCGCGGAAGGCCACCTTTGCGCCGTGCTCTTTGGCAAGCTCTACCGTGCGATCCGTGCTGCCCGAGTCGATGACTACGACTTCGTCCGTGCATTTCTTCGCGTTTTCTACCACGGAGACGATATTGTCTTCTTCATTACAAGTCAGAATCAGAATAGCGAGTGAGCTCATACTTTTCCTCATTTATTTCAATAACAATCTGATCTTCTCTGCCACGGACGCATCGACTTCATCGAGCAGGGCATAGCGCTTACGGTAGTAGTTTCTCTTTCTCGTCGGGATCTCTTCCATGGTCTTTCTGGCTTCTGTCATCGGGAGATCATAGAAGCGTTTGTCCTCGCAGGGATGACCGCCGGACTCTTCCCAGAAATCGCCGAAACTGGTCTTCAGCTTCTTCTCCATGCGCATGTGGGTATTTGCATAGTAACCGTAGTTCGTCACAGCATAGATATGCACAAGGCCGAGCGCTTTCGCGACTTCCTGCGTCACGTGAAGGATGAAATTCTTCGTACGATAGGAATGACAACGGCGAGTAACTTTTTTGACCAAATCCTTCGCGTTCTCTACATTCGGCCCCTGCATCGCACCGATCCAGAGCGACATGTCTCCTTTTTTATCTGGCGATATCCAGAACATGATCCGGTAAAGCATGACATCATCCAGATGCAGTACAACGGAAAGAAGTCCTTCTTTCCGTTCCCCTGGATTGAAGGAAAGCTCAAAGCGCAGACTTCCGATTTCATCCTTCCTTTCCCAAAGCGTGTATGGTTTTTCTCCATACAGTCCCAGGAAAACGTCTTTCTTGAAGTACTTCTCCATAAACCCCATATGCTGTTCCAAGATCTTCGCGCGTTCATCAAAGGTTGACTTGTTATAGAAAAAGGCGCGCGTCGGCTGTTCGTAGACGAATGGGTACTCTTCGGCGACCTTTGCCAGCAGTTCATTCTGGTAGAAAAACTGATGAATCTTCTTCATGCGGCCATTATTCAAAAGGCAGCGCGCGACGAAGACGACGCAGCGCTTCACTTCACGCGGATTTTCCATATTGTAAATCTTTTTCCCTAATTCGATATAGTCCAACTTGTCATCATCCTTTGGTATTCTCTGCCTGTAGGCAGACTATTGCTATTTTATCTTTTTAAATTCTACTCTATCCTATCTAGAATGGCAAATAAAAAAGCCCCGCTATCGCGAGACCTTTTTATTTCTCCAACTATTTTCCAGCAAGTATCTCCGGATGTCTGACGATCCATGATGTGATTGCATCTACGCCTGCAATTTCATCCGCATACCGGACTTCCCCTGATGTTTCTTCTTCCACAGGCAGTTTCTGACGGGTAATACTAAGGAGTTGATAAATCGATTTATCCGCCGCGCCCACGCACTCTTTTGTGAGCCAATGGTACGGTGTCACAACATGGTCTATCGGTTCTGTCAGCGATGACATCAGCGAATAATATTGGAATCCCTTCGGTGCAATCAGTTCAAAGAGGGTCGGCATGATATTCATATGACCGCCAATCGTATTCCCTGCGAAAATATCCTGCGTAATCTCCGGATGATGCATCGCAAAGGAGGTGCAATATTGCTCACGAAGTGTAATTTCCTGTCGTTCCATCGTATCTCCGGGATGAATCGGCAGGCATGAATGATCCCCAGTCACGATGAACAGGGAATCCGGATATGCTTTTTTCATTTCTATGATGAAATCTGAAATGGCTTTATCACTGTACCAATACGTTCCAAGCACCTTGCGTTTTTTATTATTCTTTCTGACTGACTCAGGCAGGTCTTTCAAGACGGAGTCTGCATCAAATCCAAGACTTTCCAACGGCAGCTTGTACGGACCGTGGTTGGACGTGGTATAGACATAATGCAAGGTGGGTGTGCCATCATCCATTTCCTGTATAAGTCTGGCTGCATTCTGCAGGAAAATGTGGTCATAGATTCCTACCCAGGTCCTAGGCGAATCCGGCGGGCAAAAATCAGTGGCTCCCATGACCTGATCAAAGCCAACCGCCGGGCCATATTTATCAAAATTTCCATAGGTCGGATTACCGCCATACCAGTAAATCGACCGATATCCAAGTTTCCTCAGCTGGTTCGGCAAGGTGGTCGCCAGCGTGCCATGCCAGAAATCTTCGCGCTCATTCAGCTCAAGCTTCGCATCAAAAATCCCCGTCATCAGACTAACGATGGCCGGACGGGAAATCATGCCGGCCGGCAGGAAGTTGTCCAAAACAGCCGTATGCGGGTCTTTACGAAAGGCTTTCGCTCCATCCATGATGTGATAGTCGCTGTAAATATCATCCAGTGGCATCTGCGAGTAGCTTTCGCCAACAATTAAAAAGATATGTTTAGGCTTCTTTATACGGGCGCCTTTCGCAGTATGAACAAACGCTTCCACTGGATTCTTCAATAATTTCCACTTTTCCGCCTTCATGCTTTCTGGCATGATAGCATCCATCGCTGCAGCATCTTCTTCATCCGAATGTTGCAGCCCTTCCTGCAACGGATGCTTGAGCACCACTTTCAATTGCACAAGATCATCCACCGTAGCACGAGCCATGAAGATGTCTTTTTTCACAATGCTGGGAATGGTATCCCATTCTGGTTTATCATCATGCATAAATGTCCCGCCATACCGAAAATAGTAATAAATGGCGACTACGGCTAAAACAACGCAGACATTAAGAGTAATCTGCAGAAGATCCGATGACACATGATAATATGGGAGCTGCGGAATCAGCATAAATACCTTCCCCGCCCACCAGCAAAGCAACGTATATGGAATATAGCTGAGGAGTAACAAAGCTCCGTGATCCTGATGGAAGAAAATATCCAGCAAATTGTGTTTCTCGGCATTCTTGCCCAGCCATAATGTGCTGTTGAAAATATCATGATAGTGATAATAGAAAATCATTTTCCCAAGGAATGCCGTATATATGGCAATTGCATACATGGTTACGGCCACCTGACGAATCGTATCCCCCACAGAATAGTAGAAAGGCAGAAACGCGCCTGGCAAGCTCACCAAGAGAACTAGCAGTAAGAAAAAATACGCATTGAGATCCATTCCCCACCAAAAACCGTAGCGGAAACAATGGTACCACTTGCGCCACTCTCCCAAAGGACTTTTCTTCGCACGGTAAATCTCGATAAATAGAAGTCGGAATAATGCACACAATACAGGAGGCAAAATGGCAATTTGCAAATCCCGTTGTATCCCATCAAAGAATAAAGAGAACATAGATTGACCCTTTCCTCATGAAAAACGTAATTCTGGCCAATAAAGAAGGAATCAGCCAACACTCATTTTAAAGCGTGCCGAAAAAATACGCAAAGTGCTTACTTTTATAAAGCAAGCACCTTGCGTAGAATAACACATATGAAACTTTATTTCTTATACTTGAAATATCCGCCCTGGTCGAGGAAGTCTACGTACTCTTTGACGGCCTGTTCCATATCGGTAAATCCTTCGTCGTAGCCGGCTGCGAGGAGGTTCGTGAGATCGGCTTCGGTAAAATTCTGGTATTTCCCTTTCAGAACTTCCGGGAAGTCAACGTACTCGATCTCGCCTTTGCCCATGGCCTTGATGATGGCATTTGCTACTTCATTGTAGCTCTGCGCATGGCCAGGGCCGCAGTTGTAGATGCCAGAGGGGCCTTTGTGCTGCCAGAACCAAAGGTTCACTTTGACGACGTCTTTGACATAGACGAAGTCACGGCGCTGCTCGCCGTCTCCTACAGGTTTTCCCTGAATGTCGCCCCAGCCGCGGAAGAGGCGGGCTTTGCCGGTGGCGTTGATCTGGTTATAGAGCTGGTAGTGAATGGAGGCCATCTTGCCTTTGTGGTGTTCCTGCGGGCCGTAGACGTTGAAGTATTTGAGGCCGACGACCTGGCTTTGGGCTTTCGGCATGACCTGACGGACGTAGCGGTCGAAGGCGAGCTTGGAGAAGGCGTAGGGATTCAGCGCGTCTTCGCATTCATCGCCTTCGCGGAAGCCGTGTTCACCGCCGCCGTAGGTGGAGGCGGAGGAGGCGTACATCATGGGGATGCGGTGACGCAGGCAGAAGTGCAGAAGAGACTTGGAATATTCGTAGTTCGTGCGCATCATGTAGTTCACGTCGTAGACCATGGTGTCGGAGCAGGCACCTTCATGGAAAACAACGTCGACGTCAGTGCCGTCGAAGCGGTCGCTCTCGATGGCTTCGAGAAAATCGTCCTTGTGCTGGTAGTCGAGGAATTCGAGTCCACGAAGGTTTTTGTAGTTGAGGCCGTCTTTCAGATCGTCGACGATCAGGATGTCGCTGCGTCCCTGACGGTTCAATGTTTTGACAATATTGCTGCCGATGAATCCGGCACCACCTGTGACAATAATCATATGTGTGTTCCTCCTTGTAAATAGTAGATAGGGATGAGTGCATCAAGGATCAGGAGTGACTGGTAACTGGGCGCGAGCCCGCGGGCAATGGCCAGCAAAGCCAGCCTCCGCCCCTTCGGGGCACCACCTTCCAGAGGAAGGAGGGAGAAGCCAGAGTGGCAAGCATCGCCCGCTTTATACTCAGCGCGTGGCACTGCACCACCATTTCTCATTCGAGCAGAGCTTTCATTCGCAGTCAAAGGGCTAACCCTCTTAACCCGGTTAAAACCTATTTCTCTTTCTTGAGCGCCGCTATGAGTTCTTCCTGACTGACGGCGTAGGTGCCGAGCTTGGCGACTACGACACCGGCGGCGAGGTTCGCGAGGTAGGCACTGTCCCGCGGGGCAAGACCGCCGGCGATGCCCATGGCGAAGACGGCGATGACGGTGTCACCGGCACCGGAGACATCGAAGACTTCCTGAGCTTTGGTGGGGATGTGCTCGATTTCTTCCTCTCTGACAAGGGAGAGACCGGCTTCGGAGCGGGTGACGATGATGCTTCCGAGGTGGAATTTCTTCATCACAGCGCGGGCTGCTTGTTCGACGAGCGCGTCTTCATTGCGGATAGGATCGGTGAGAACGGCGTTGATTTCCTTGAGGTTCGGCGTGATATAGTCCGCACCGGCGTACTTCATCCAGTTCGTCCCTTTCGGGTCGACGATGACAGGCACGTGGTGCGCCTTGCAGGCAGCGATGATGGCCTGGCAGTTTTCTTTCGTACAGACGCCTTTGCCGTAGTCGGAAATAATGAGGCAGTCCAGGCCTTCTTGGAGCTTTTGCTGGATGTAATCTAGAAAACGGGCAGCATCGTCTCCTGTGATGGGTGCAGATTCTTCAAAGTCGAGCCGGAGCATCTGCTGATGCCCGCCGATGATGCGGAGTTTCGTCGTGGTCGGACGGTCGGTCTTGATGAGACCTTCGCAGGCGATGCCTCTCTTGTGAAATTTCTCCAGCAGGCTTTTGCAGTGGTAGTCATCGCCCACGAAACCAGCGATGGAAGTCTGGCAACCGAGACGCGCCAAGTTGTGCGCCACATTCGCCGCACCGCCGAGTGTCTCCATTTCCGAGCGTACGTGGGCGATCGGCACAGGGGCTTCCGGGGAAATGCGGGTGACTTCGCTGTAGTAGTATTTGTCGAGCATGACGTCACCTGCAACGAGGATGCGGCAGCGCGCGGTATGCTCATTCACAAAGTCGTAAAGTTCTTTCTGTTTCATAATGTCCTCTCACAGCGCGATGATGCGGCACTGGTGGTTTCCGCGCTCTCTGGGCAGTTCGCGCGCGGACTTGCCGCCGTAGCGGGCCAGTAGTTCTTCGCTGTATTTCATCACGACATCGACGGGGATGTGTTTCATGCAGGCCATGTGGTCCTCGCCTTTTTTCGGGCAGTCGTGGATACCGCAGGGGTGGCAGGACTCCGGCGTCTTGATGACAATGTCTTTGCCATCATAGGGGTAGAAGGTCGGCACCGGGCTCGCACCAAACATGGTGACGATCGGTACATTCATCGCGACGCCGACGTGCATCGGGCCGGAGTCGGTCGTCAGAAAGAGGCAGCAACGGCGAAGCAGTCCTGCCAGCACGGTAAGGCTGACTTTTCCGGTGAAGACATGTACCTTCGGACTGTCTTTTCCTTTCATTTTCTCTATGCATGCCTTGACGATCGCCACATCTGTCGGACCACCCAGAAAGGCGATGTGATAGCCCTCTTCAATAAAGCGGTCAGCACACTCGGCAAAGTAGGCATCGATCCAGCGCTTCGTCATCCAGCTCGCACCGATATTGAAGGCGATGACGCGATCGTCCTCAGCAAATTCTTTCTGCCAGAGGTCGGAGGCTTTCTTTTCCTCTTCGGGCGGCAGCCACATCTCGAGGCCTCTGTCATCGAGCTTCGTGCATCCAGCCGCTTCCTGCAAGACCTTCAAATGGCAGAGCGTCTGGTGCATGACCTTGTCCTTCGGCGTGTCCGCCATCGCCAAGTTTGGCATCCAGTGGTCAAAGAAACGATGGAAGAAGGGCTGCGCGTAACCGACGATTTTCTTCCCGCCGGAAAAAGACGCGATCGCCGAGGCTCTCTCATTGCGATGGTAATTGATCACGAGGTCAAAGTGACGTTTCCGTATCTGCCGGATGAAGCGGATGAGCGCCAAGATCCCCTTGTCTCGCCCGTGCTTGTCGATCAGGATGCATTCGTCGATGTTTTCATTGCAGCGCACGAGGTCGGCCAGCGGTTTGTCTGTCAGAAGCGCGATGTGGGCTTTCGGATAGTTTGCCCGCAGCGTCCGAAGCGCCGGCGTCACCAGCATGAGGTCACCGATGTGCATCGTATTGATGACGAGAATATTTTTGTATGTGGAAGTCATACACGTTTCCTTTGATTTCATAAATACACCCGGCATGTCGCTTAGTAGCTATGCGTCCTGCTCCGGGCTCTCCTTTTTCCAGTTTTTGCTAAGCACCAGAAGGCACCCTTGAACCAGCCAGAAGCTCTTCATGACGGCACCGTTACCAAAATTATACTCCGTCAGCCCCTGCAGCACCAGCGCCAGCGCCGATGCACACATCATCAGGGCATATGGATTCCCTTCCTGCCAGAAACGCTTGAAAGAGTAACCAATGAAGCAGGAGATCAGCGTCATAAAGCCAGCAAACCCGATGAGCCCATTCTCTGCCAGCATCTGCATGAAGTTGTTATGAGCATGAGAAAGGAGCGGCTCTTTTGCTTCCGGCGAAATATATTTCTTCTGGTAATTGTCCTTGTACTGTCCCAAGCCAACGCCCATTACCGGGTGGTCTTTGAACATTTCATACGCGCTGTGCCAGATCAGAAGTCGCTCGTGATTGGACTGGTTTGTGGTATCCGTAATGCTTTGGGCACGTTGCACCAAGGGCGGGTATTGGGTAAGCCCTGCACCAACGGCAAGCAGGCAGCAAAGAATAACCGCGGCCAGCTTTTTTCGTTGCGTGAGATAATAAAGAAGCAGTAAGGAAATCGTGCAAACTACTGCCAGCCAAGCGCCTCTGGTCGCATTGAAGAGCAGTGCTGCAGAAAGCAGGATCACCAAACCTCCCGTAAACCACCGTCCTCGGACAGAAACAGATTTTTCAAAAAGCAGTACAAATAAAAGCGGAAGATATATACAAAGGTAGCCCGCAAATGTCATCGGATGCCCGAAGAAACCGGCAGCTCTTGCATCACCGCCTAGTCCTTGATACACCACACAAAGGCCTCCCATCGCAATACCAGCGAATGAGAAGATCAAAACTTTTTTGACTCTCTCTGCCTCTCTAACGGCCAGCGTGATAATAAAGAAAGGCATCAGTCGCCAGAACCATGCGTTGATCCAGATTTTCAATCCCTGCTTGATATCTCCACTGAGAAAAGCGGAGATCAGCATCGTTCCAATAAATATCCCAATAGCAAGATAATATGTCTTATCCGGCACATGTAGCGCAGCTCTGTTTTTAAAAGCATAGATCAGGAAACAAAGTGCAGCTATACCAAGGATCGCATTGCCTACAGCAAGAAAAGCAAAGGACAGCATAGCAAAGGCTGACATAGAAATATAGCAGTATTTATTCGTCACGACGACCCGTCCTTACCTATCAAGTATCTTTCTTTAATATATCCTGCACCAGCTGATACACCCGATCCACCGGAATGCTGCTCATCCTGCATTCCTTCGTCAGTGGATGATCTGCAATCAAAAAATGGCAGTTCGAATTGCCGTACGGGCCATTCCGCTTATGCGGCGTCGGGCCGAAGAGGGCGATGATGGGAGCGTGGACGGCGTTTGCGATGTGGAGTGGACCGGTGTCACTGGAAATGTGGAGCGCCGCCATTTTTTCAAGAGCGGCGAGTTCTAAGAGGTTCGTCTGTCCCATAAGGTTCACGGTATACGGGGAAGGAGAGATTTTCCGGATGGCTTCGCCCATGGGCATCTCGCCTTTTGAGCCCGCAATGACGGTGGTGATCTTGTCTTCGGCGAGTTTCCTTGCAAGCTCGCCCCAGTACTCGATGGGCCATTTCTTATAGTCACCTCGGGTGCCTGGGACGAGAAGGACGTAACGGCCTTTGACGCCGTTTGTCCGAAGAAGCGTAGTGACGGTTTCCATTTCTTTTGTCAGATCAGGAAGGGGAAATTCGATCTTGTCTGCGGGGCAGCCCAGATAGCGCATGACGTCTAAGAGCTGCTCGATGATGTGTCCGTGCTTGTGAGGTCCAGAGATCGGCTTGCTGAAGAGGAAACTTCCTTCTCTGCCATCGTGGTAGCCGATCTTTTTCTTGCCGCCGGAGAGAAAGGAGATGAGCCCGCTCTTGGCGATCATCTGCAGGTCAATGACGAGATCGAAGTGATGCGCATGCAGGTCTTTGCGGATTTCTTTCCAATAGGAGAGCTGCTTGATGCGCTTCCGGTCGACGAGGTAGACTTCATCGATCCACGGCTTGCCGGGGAGGATCCCCGCGAAGGCGGGGTGTACGGCCCATGTGATCCTCGCTTCGGGATAGGCCTTGTGTAGGGCGTAAAGAGAGGGGAGCGCGTGAATAATGTCTCCTAAGGAGCTCATTTTTATGATCAGGATATTTTTATACGTCTTTGGCATAATGGATGTCCTTGGATCCGGCTCAGCTCGCCGTATCTTTGGCGTTTTGGCGGATCGGAATGATAAAATATATTTCTATTTTATCACATTTCAGTAGCTGCTTCGATGAAAATCTACTAAAAAAGGAATGCCCCCTTCTTTGAGCGTCCTGCTTTCAAGAGATTGCTCAATTCACCATGGATGATATATGACGTCTCCCAGTCTCCTTGTCTATGAGTCTCCCCGTCTCATTCTCCCCAACACACAAAAATCCCCAGGACCACTCCCGGGGATTTTTTCATACAAGATTTATTCCGTGACGACGGAGACGTGGACGGTGCTGGTGACCTGCTGGTGGACCCAGACCTCTACGTCATATTCACCGACGGTCTTGATCGGCGCTTTGAGACGGATATTTTTCTTTTCGAGCTTGAATTTGTACTGCTTCTCGAGAGCTTCGCTGATATCCTTGCCGGTGACGGAGCCGAAGATGCGGCCGTCTTCCCCGCTCTGGACTTTGATGACGACCTTGACGGCCTTGAGCTGGGAGGCCATGATGACAGCTTCGTCTGCTGCGACCTTGCTCTTGAATTCTTTCGCTTCCTGACGCTGGGAGGCGGTATTGAGGTTTGCCTTGGTGCCTTCTACGCCGAGGCCCTTGCGGATGAGCACGTTGCGGCCATACGCATCAGCGACTTCGATGACGTCGCCCTTTTTTCCCATTTTCTTTACGTCTTGCAGTAATACGACTTTCATTCTTTTTCCTCCTCTACTTGTTTACGGACTTGGGCCAGGATGACCTTTTCCGCTGCTTCTTTATTTCCATCTTTGCCCAGCTGGCAGCCTGCCACGGTGAGATGACCGCCGCCGCCCAAGGCTTCCATGACGACCTGTACATTGATCGAGCCGTCGGAGCGGGCAGAGAGACAGAGTCCATTGTCTGTGTGATAGAAAAGGAAACTGGTCCGGATCTCCTTCACGGTCACAAGGTAGTCTGCGATCTGTCCGGCGAGTACCTGGGAATCTTCTGTCCCCTCCGGGCACTCGGCGATCGCGATATAGTTATCAATGAGTTTCATATGGGCCAGGATCTCTGCCTTGGTCTTGATGAAATGGATGTCCTCCGCAAAGAGCCTGTGGACGAGCTTCGTATCTGCCCCGCAGCGGCGCAGGAAGCTCGCCGCATCGAAGGTACGGACGCTGGTCTGGACGGCGAAGTTCTTCGTATCGACGACGATGCCTGCATAGAGGCAGGACGCCTCGATCTCATTCATTTCTTCATCCCCGCCGTAGTACTGGACGAGCTCGGTCACAAGCTCGGACGCCGATGAGGCGGATGGCTCCATGTATGTCAGAAGCGGCTGTCGGATGATGGAGGCCGCACGGCGGTGATGATCGATGACGACCTTTTTCACGGCTTTTTTGAGGACTTCCGGGGCTGCGACGAGCTCTGGGATGTGCGTGTCGGTGATGATGACGACGGTCTTATCCGTCATGAGTCCCTTTGCCTCGCTCTCGTCGATGAGGAGCCCTTCGGCGGCACCACTCTTCTCGATGGCATCGACCATCTTGCGGCAGGTGTCCCGCTCCTTCGAGAGGACGACATGCGCCTCGACATGGGAGGCACGCGCGAGGTGGGCGACGCCGACCGCCGATCCCAAGGCATCGAAGTCTTCATGATTATGCCCCATGACGAGCACCATATCTGCGTCTTCGATGATCTCCTTCAGCGCTTGTGCGACGACGCGGACGCGCACACGGGTGGAGGAGACGGACGTCGGCGATTTCCCGCCGAAGGCCTTCACGTCCTTCCCGAGGCGGACAATGGCCTGATCCCCGCCGCGTCCAAGGGCGAGGTCAAGGGAGACCTGCGCCTCTTCGAACTGTTTCATGAAGGAGTCGCTGCTCTGGACGATGCCGATGGAGAGCGTGACCGGGATGCGGTTCACCGTATGGATCGCGCGGACTGCATCGAGGATCTCGAAATTGCTCTCCATCATTTCCGCAAGTGCCTTGTGTGAAATGCACGCCACGAAATCATTCGTCGAGTACTGCTTGATGAAGCCCTCTTTCGCATTGAAGGAGGAGAGAACCTTCTCCGTGACATCCGAGAGCAGGGCCGAGCGCTCGACATCGGTGAGGTCTGCGGTGACCTCCGGCACATTGTCGATACGGATGAGGCAGAAGACCGGCCGCGCTTCATCGCACGCCTTCACCGCTTTTTCGACATCCGTGCGGTCCATGAAGTAGAATACCATGAAGTGCGTATCATTCTTCTCTCCGGTGTCCAGAAATTTGTAGAAAACACGGAAGAAGGACTCGCCCGCATGGCACTCGAACCACCCGGTCTTGCCCCAGATCTTGGAGATCTTCTGTCCGGTGATGAGATCCTGAAAACGGACTCCGACCTCGGCGCCCTCGCCGAGCCAGCCGCGGAAGACATTGTTCGCCCAGACCAGCTCTTTCTTCTCATCCATCATCGCGATGCCAACGGGGAGGTTCTTCACCGCATACACCGTACCGGCCGAAACGCCCGAGGACAGGTCATCCAGATAGCGCAGGAGCTTCTTCTCCTGCCCGTAGTCGGAGCGTTTCACGTAGACGATGACCCCGGCCACGATGATAAAGAAGAGCAGCCCCAGCGGCCAATTCTGCGTAGCAAGCAGCAGTGCGGCCAGGAGCAGCAGGCCGATCATGAGCTTTGCAGTCCTCGTATATACCCATATATCGCTCAGCATAGTTGTCTCCTTTGTTCGTTACGAAATCGGGAGGCGGCCTGTCTCACGGGCAGCACCCGCCGATTTTTTCGACGATTCTTACTCTTTATCGTACTCGAAACAGGAGAAGAATGCAAGGGGGCAGAGGGGAGGCTCTCCCCCATCGCCCTTTCGGGCCATGGATCTTTGAGATCCATCGCAGACAGCCTCGAGGATAAAAGGTCTGTCCACAAACGCCGCCCCTCATACCACTAATGAGGAACGCGCAGCCATAGCTAAAAGCTCGGTCCATGCCCCGAAGGAAAGCCCCCTCTTCCGGGTCTTCTCATATCGAAAGAAAGCGAGACCCTCTATACCGCCTCACAAAGAAAAAAGCCCCATAAAAAGGAGCCCTCCTCTGCCTAAGGTTCTTTGTTTATCGGTGATCGCACGGGAATAGGGAAAAGGGTCTATGCTATATCAATACGTGCTTGGGGAAAGACATATTTCATCGCAGAAACCGATCTTGCCTGTATTTTCATGCACCGCTTCGTCATCTTCCTTCTTACTAGCCCGTTATCCGCGTCAGATGATCCCCTGTCCCCTAATCACCAGTTTCGTCAATTTTTCGAGTACGCTTTCCAGCGAACCCTCATTCACCACGATCTCGTCTGCTGCCTTGCGATAGAGAGTGATGCGCTCATGGTAAAGCGTGTAGACTTTCCCGCTGCCTTCGGCAAGAAGGGGGCGGGTGCTGACCTCTACATCGCCTGCGATGTCTTCGGGACGGCGGTCGATGAAGTAAATGATGCCGGTCTTTTTCAGTCGCTCGATGTTGACAGCGCGCTTCACGACGCCGCCGCCGGTCGCGATGACGAGGCTTTCCCTCTTTGCGAGGGCTTCGATGGTGCGTTCTTCGGCATCACGGAAGCAGTCTTCGCTCACGGCGAAGAGCTCGGGGATGCTCTTTCCTTCTTTTTCTTCCAAATAGGTGTCGGCATCCACGAAGGAGCGGTGCAGGGCTTCGGCCAGTCGCCGCCCCAGTGTGGATTTCCCGCAGCCGGGCATGCCAATCAGGATGATATTTTTCATGAATGCTCCTTCCTATGAAAGTAGATCGTCGGATTCAAAGGGTTCAGGGCCAGCCCTTGGGCGGCATTCTCGTATCTCCCTCCTTCCTCTGGAAGGAGGTGCCCCGAAGGGGCGGAGGTTGGCTCTCGCTACGAACTAAAAGGCATGTGCGGTGTTTCCCGTGCCCCCTCTCCTCACAGCGCTTTTCTGACCGCGAATGGCAAAGATTTCTCGCTTACGCTCGAAATGACAATACGGGAGTCTGATGTCTCCTAGTCTCCTATTCTTTTAGTCACTAGTCACCAGCCGCTATCCCCCATCTCTTCTGCGATCTCTTCTGCGATGCGATCGGGGATCTCTCTTTCCAGCCAGATCTCTTCCGCCGCGATGGCCTGCATGACGAGCATGTATATGCCATTGGCCTTGTCCGCATGCGAAGCGTCATGGAGAAGGCGGGTCTCCTTCGGGTTGTAGATGATGTCGATGACCTTGGAGAAATGCCGGGCGGCCTCTTCGGAGATCGGTGAAACGCCGACCTTGGGATACATACCGACCGGGGTGGCGTTCACGAGAAGTGCGCCTTCTGCCTCTCTTTCAAAAGCGGCGTAGTCCATGAGACGGACGCGGCGCTCTTCTGCAAAGGAGCGGAGATCGGAATCCACCTTCTCCGGATGGCGGGAGATGACGCGGATCTCTGCTGCGCCTTCATCATAAAGGCACTGGATGATGGCGCGCGACGCACCGCCGTGACCGAGGACGACGGCGGTCTTTCCATTGATCTTGGCATCGATCTTTCGGAGCGTGCGCTGGAAGCCGAAGTAGTCGGTGTTGTATCCCACGAGCTTTCCGTCTGCTTTGGCGATGGTATTCACCGCGCCGATGGTCTTTGCTTCCGGGGAAATGTCATCCAGAAAGGGGATGACATCGAGCTTGTAGGGGATGGTCACATTCAGCCCGTCGCAGGCGGTGAGGGTATCCCTCAGTACTTCAGCGAAGTGGTCCCTGGGGATCTCGATGAGGTCATAGCGCCCGGGGATGGACAGCTTGTGAAATAGTTTTTCGTGAATTACAGGAGAAAGGCTGTGTCCGAGCACTTCTCCGATCAGTCCGAGTTTCATGAGGAGCTCCTTGGGTCTCGCAGATCCAGCCGGTGCTGAAGGTGCAAAGGAATATGGCGGCCTGGCCGCTCTGTAAAGACGGGCGATGCCCGAAGATCTGAAAGAAACGCTCCCATCGTCTGCCTCTCCGCAGGGTAATGCTATTAAGTTAAGGAAATCATTAACTACGTAACGTCTTGCTTCCCCCTTCGGGGGAAGTGCTGAAGGC
>ENA-OUQF01000315-OUQF01000315.1-human-gut-metagenome-genome-assembly--contig:-NODE-315-length-39717-cov-35.901341_pt1 | contig 39717 bp, 43 predicted proteins | sample MGYA00237947_ERZ548826 | MGnify/ENA primary metagenome ERZ548826 (study PRJEB26490, sample SAMN05194701) | human gut metagenome | biome: terrestrial biome; feature: human-associated habitat; material... | reverse complement strand
AGCCAAAAATCCAGGCTGGGGCTTCTTGCCAAATTGTGCGGTGTTGCCCTAAAAATTGCCGCCCGGACCGGGCGGCAATTTTGTCTATTCTATTCTTGAGAGGCGCAGTGCTTTATGCCATTTCCAGGCCGAGCTGCTTCCCGCCCAGGATGTGGAAATGCAGATGGGGAACGGTCTGACCGGCGTCGGGGCCGCAGTTGGAAACCACCCGGTAGCCCCCGGTCAGGCCCTCGGCAGCGGCGATCAGAGGGATCACCTCGAAAATGTGGGCCACCACCGCGCTGTTCTCGGCGGTAACGCCGTCGCAGCCGGAAATATGGGTCTTGGGGATCACCAGAATGTGGGTAGGGGCCTGCGGGGCAATGTCCCGGAAGGCGAAGACCGAATCATCCTCGTACACCTTGGCGGAGGGGATATCCCCCGCAATGATCTTGCAAAACAGGCAATCGTTCATTTTTTATTCTCCTTACAATCCAAAAACGTGTACGCCCACCAGGCTGACCACGGTCATAATGACCGCCGCAATGGCCACTCCGGCGCTGACGGAAATGGCAGTCTCCTTCACGCCCATGTTCAGAAAGCTGGCTCCCAGGGTGCCTGTCCACGCGCCGGTGCCGGGAATGGGCACGCCCACAAACAGCGCCAGGGCCACCATCAGCCCCGCCTTCCCGGCCTTGCGGGAGAGCTTGGCTCCGGCCCGCTCCCCTTTGTCATGAAAGAAGTGGCAGACGCGGCCGATATAGCGCTTATCCAGGCCCCAGACCAGGAACTTCCGCGCGAAGAAGTAGATCACCGGAACGGGCAAAAGATTTCCGATCGCGCATACGATGATCGCGCGGATCGGCTCGATCCCCAGGCTGACGGCGGTGGGGATCGCCCCGCGCAGCTCGATCAGCGGCACCATGGACAGAAAAAATACAAACAAATAGTGGCAAAGCACCCGGCCCGTCCCCCCTTGGCTGCAAATCAGTTTTTCCCTTTCCGTTGATTGTAGCACAGCTTTTTTTGTTTTACAACAAAAAAATATCGGAACAGACCTTAACTTTTCATTAAAGCCTGTTCCGATTTGCTTTACGCGGGGATGGACTCCCGGACGATCACATAGCCGTCCACCAGGTTGGCCTTTTCCAGTGTGCCCTCGATGGCCATCTGGCGCTCCATCAGGTCGGTGAGGATCACCACGCCGTCGCGGCACTCAATGGACATGACGTTCTTCATCAGCACCGTCTCGGGGGTCATTTTATTCTTATAAACGGTAGAAAGACACATGGCAATTTATCCTTTCAGGCTGGACAGCACGGCGGTCAGGCGCAGGTTGCCCTTTTCAAAATCGCTGACGGCGGCCATCACCTGCTCATAGGCGGTGTGGTTGCCGTTCTGGTCAAGCTGGACGGCCAGGTCGGCCAGCTCCCGGGCGTGGGCGGCATTGTGGCCCACCATATACTGCATCAGGGCCGTCAGCTCTTCCATAGGCGTGTGCTCACAGTGGGACTCACAGCCGGTGCAGTCATGGGCGCAGTCGTGGGAATGGTCGTGGTCATGATCGTGGGGAATGCCCATAGCGTGCATTTCCTCGTGGGTCAGATGATGGTCGTGCTCATGGGAATGAGCGCCGACAGTATGCTCATGATCGAGATGCATAAAAATGCTCCTTTGCTTTTTTCTTTGCTCTTTATTATAGACCGATTTTACGATCCTGTCAAAACATTTATTTCCCGCAAAATATCCCCCCACAGGGCTTGCGAAGCATTGCCATTGCGGGTATAATAGAGAAGATACTGCACAGAAAGCGGAGGTGACAGAGAATGGACGAACTGCATGAGCATGAGCACGACCATGCCTATCTGCATGCCCACGGGATCCCCCATTCCCACGGCCATGTCCATGAGAACCAGAAAGCGGTGCTCAACCGTCTTTCCCGCGCCATTGGACACCTGGAGAAGGTGCGGCGCATGGTGGAGAACGGGGAGGACTGCTCCAACGTCCTCATCCAGCTGGCCGCCGTCCGCTCCGCGTTGGACAACACCGGCAAGGTGATCCTGAAGGACCATATGCGCCACTGCATGGTGGACGCCGTGGCCGCCGGTGACCAGGAGGCCATCGACGACCTGTGCCAGGCCATTGACAAATTCATGAAATAGCAGGGCATTCTGATACGCCGCGCAGGCTCCTTCCGTTGGGAGGGAGCCTGTTTTTTACTGGTTTGGGGAACTTTTCTCGGGAGATAAAAAAAGGTGTACAAATTATTGGACAGGAATTTGGCTAGAATTGTATCCGGCGGGAGGCGTGTCAAGACTTGTATTTGAAATTTTTTCGTGATATGATTCCCGTCGAATTTGGCTTCAAGGAGAATGATCGACATGCAGTGCACAACCAGCATCCGGCAGCAGCGGGCAGAGCTTGCCGCCCGTGAGCGCGCCGCGTTCAGCAAGATCCCCGGCATGGCGGAGCTTTTGCATACGCCCCCGGAGAAACGGGACGATTTGGAGGACCGTTATCCCGACGCCGCCTTCGCGCTGATGGTGGCAGGCCATCTGTCCATGGGCAACCAGGAGCAGAATGCCATCCACCAAAAGGCCTACCTCTCCATCCTTGGAGGCGAGCCAATTCAAAACGTCCGATTCCGCTACGACTACGACCTGGAGCAATACCTGGAACGTCACATGTGGGACTGACACCCGGGCCGTGGCCGTCCATATTACAGCAAAAGATGCTCTCCTTTTCTTTGGAGAGCATCTTCCTCAATTCTGATAGCCCTGGACCTCCAGCAGCTCCAGGACCTGCTGGCCGCGCCGGGTCAGGGCGACGCTGCCGTGGATCGGGCAGTCGCGGTAGCGCTCCATGGCGGCCCCATGCAGGGGCTTGTCATAATCCAGGGAGACCAGGCGCTTCTTTTCCAGGCATTGCAGCAGAAGGCTGACCTGTGCCGGGTCCTCCGCAGGGTCCTCCCGGCAAATCGGGGCCGGATCCTCTGCCCTGCGGGCCACCGGGAGGAAGGCCACCTGCCCCAAAAGGCGCAGGAAATCCATCTCCTTCCGGGTCAACTCCAGGGTAGAGGCGCACCCGCCGCAGCCGGAGCAGCCCGCGCAGCCGGAGGCGTTTCCACAGCCGCCGCAGCCGGAGCAGCCGCTCATTTCGCGGCCTCCTCGTAGGCGGCAATGTGCTTTTTGATCAGCTCAAAGGTCTCATCGCTGATGTCGTGCTCGATCTTGCAGGCATCCTCCACCGCGATCTTCTCCGGCACGCCCAGACCGATGAGCACCTTGGACAGGACGGTATGCCGCTCGTATATCTTCTCCGCAATGGCGCGCCCCGCGTCCGTCAGCAGCAGCGCCCCATCCTTTTCCATGATGATCAACCCGCCCTCGCGCAGCAGGCCCATCGCCCTGGACACGCTGGGCTTGGAATAGCCCAGATACTCCCCCACATCAATGGAGCGCACATATCCGCTCCTGCGGCTCAGCACCAGGATCGCCTCCAGGTACATTTCGCCGGATTCATGAACATTCATAAATGAAATACACCGCTTTCCAGGGCAGCCGCCGCGGCTTCCCATTCTTGGTTTGGAGCATTCTTCCAAACATATTACATTATTTTATACCATAGTTTGGATAAAATTGCAAGGGCGGACATTTTAAATTGCACGAATTACCCCCGCTGCCCTCTGCCGCCGCCCTTGACACGGGATTTAAAATGGGATAAAATAGCGTCTCAGGGACGATTAACGATATCGACATATGAGAAGGGAAGAGGAAAATGGGCAGAAATCTTTCGGAAAAAGCGGATAAGCGGCTGGATCAGCTGCAATATGCCTGCATTCTTGCGTTCTGCGGCATCCAGCTGCTGTTTCTCCTGCCGGAGACCCGGGAGCTGGGGCTGGTGGTGGCGCTGCGCCGGTATGCCGTGCCGCTGATCGGCGTGGTCTTTCTCGCCGCTGCCGCGCTCCGCGGCTTTCAAAAAACCGGCTGGGGCGCTGCCGCGCTGGCTGCGTTCATGCTGCTGTGGATCGGCTTTGTTTTCACACTGCACACCATCATCCGGCATCAGGAGGTCTGGTTCACCCATGCCGTTGCCTGCTGCTACCTGATCGCACTGCCCATGGCCTATGCCTTCCGGGACAGCGAACGCCAGCGGGGACTGACGGCCCTGCTGGCCATGTTCCTGATCGCAGGACTTTCCTTCTCCGCTCACGGGCTGATGCTGTATTTTGGCGTCCTGCCGGAGTCCCTTTCCTCCTTGGTTTTTTGGTATGACGGACGGCTGACCACGCTGCTCAACCCCATCTTCTGCGGCACATACCTCATGGTGGGCATCGGCGCCTGCCTTGTCTTCAGCTTGAAAACTCCAAAAAAATGGCTGAAAGCGGTTTTGCTGCTTCTGGCCGCGGTCCAGTTCCTAGTGATGCTCCTGACGGACTGCCGGGCCAGCATTGCCAGCACCTTCCTTCTGGTGGGCGGGACTGTGCTCTGTTCCATTCGCAAGTCCAGCTGGAAGCGGCTCCTTCCCGCCGCCATCGTCTGCGCGGCGGTGGTCGCGCTTCTGTTCGTTGTCTACAAGCGCGTCAGCCCCACGCACCGCAATCTTCTTGACAGCTCCTTCAACGGCCGCATCGCCATCTGGCGCGCCACCGTTTCCGTGCTACGGGAGGAGCCGCGCATCCTGCTGACAGGCTGCAGCGACGTTCTCTCCGAGCGGATCCACATGCGCTTCAACCATGCCCACAACTCCTTCCTGCAAACCACCTACGTTCTCGGCATTCCCGGCCTGCTGGCCGCCATCGGGATCACGCTGCTGGCCCTCCGGGGGGCGATCATCACCCTGTGGCGGAATGACTGCCTCTGGAAGAGCTGCCTGGCGCTTCTCGCGGTCGGCCTGTTCCTGTGCGGAATGATGGAGGTCTACCTCTTCATAACCGGGCAGGAAACGCTGTGCCTGTGCTTCTGCTTCCTCACCCTCACCGGCTATCTGCACAGCTGGTGCCCCAGGAAGGAAAAGCAATAGGTCTTTATTGCCTGCCGGCCCTGGGGGCGTATCTGATCAAGATCCTGCTGTTCAGTCTGTCCACCGGCATCTCCCACAGCATGGCCACCATCCAGAACGCGGACCAGATCCTGGTGGTAGACGACGGCCGCATTGCCCAGGCCGGCACCCATCAGGAGCTGATCGCCCGGGAGGGCATCTATCAAAGCTTCACCCGGATCCGCCAAAAGGCCGAAGCCTGGCAGATCCAGGAGGCGCGCTCCTGAATCTCCCCGAAAAAACCAGCCTGCGCAGTCAGATCACGCTGCGCAGGCTGGTTTTTATTCTGTTTGTATCCTACTCGACGGGGTTCAGCAGGAAGTCATCCAGCGTGCCCCAGGCCCCGGCGGGGGCGGTGACGGAAACGCCGATGGTGACGGCGCCGGTGGTACAGGGGATGTTTTTAATGACCGGATTCTGCCAGTTCACCCAGCCGTCCACGGCAAAGGGCTGCTCGTAGCGCACCCCGCCGGCAATGGCGTAGAGCGTCAGCTACTCCGTGCCGGTGCGGACGAGGCAGAAGGTTTTCAGGGATTCCAGCGGGTAGCCGTCCGCATCGAACAGGGCCTGGTTGTCGCAGGCGCTGCCGCCGTAGTAAACGCCGGCGTCCGTGGGGTCGTACTCCGCCGCATTGGAGCTTGCCCAGCCGGAGCCGTACCGCTCCCACTTTTCGCTGCGCGATTCCCAGCTGTCCGCCGGAACGCAGATCCAGCCCGGCTCCCAATAAAACACGCCCACAGCGCTGTCGCCCAGGGAGGCCACGGCAGCGATCACATCCCGCAGCTCCCGGGACTGGCCCTGCACGGTAAAGGGATAGGGCTTGTCATAGGTGGGCTGGTCGCCGATGGAATTGCCGTGACCATCGGTATCCTGCACCGTATAGGCATAGGAGGTCTCGGCCACCATTACCCGCTTGCCGCTGCGCTCCACCACGCTTTGCAGCTGCCGGGTCAAATTCTCCAGGCTGCCATGCCAATAGGGGTAATAGGAGGTGGCGAAGATGTCATAGTCCACGCCGTAAACCTCCAGGGTCGCGGCAATGGTGCTGAATTTCTCCGTCTCCGGGTTGGTGTAGTGGACGACGATTTGGATATCCCCGTCCGTATCCCGCACCGCCTGAGCGGCGGAGGCCATCAGGGCATAGCGCCGGGGCACGGAGGTCTCGCCGCAGAAGCCCTTGGTGACCTCGTTGCCGATCTGTACCATGTCCACCTGCACCCCGGCCTCCCGAAGGGCAAGCAGGCTCTCCACTGTATAATCATAAATGGCCTGCTGCCGCTCCTCCAGGGACATGCTCTTCCATGCCTTGGGGGCCTGCTGCTTGGAGGGGTCCGCCCAGAAATCCGAATAGTGAAAATCCACCAGCAGGCCCATGCCATATTCCGCCGCCCGGCGGCCGATGGCAATGGCGGTATCCAGGGTGCAGTTGCCGCCGCCGTAGCCGTTGCCCGCGGCGTCAAAGGGATCGTTCCAGACCCGGACGCGGACGCAGTTCACCCCGGCATCGGCCAGCACCTTCAGCATATCCTGCCGGTTGCCGTCAAAATCATAATAGGTAACGCCGCTTTCCTCCAGCGCCAGGAGGCTGGAAACATCCGCGCCCAGCAGGAAATCCGCCGGGAGATCGTCCACCCGCTTCACCAGAATGGATGTGTCCGCCTCCTGACCGGCGCACACGGCGCTCAGGCCCAGGGCAAGGGAAAGGACAAGCACAAGGGACAGCCGTTTCTTCATTCGAATTTCCTCCTTTTCATCGGAGCCAGACCACGATGGCTGCCAGGATCAGCAGCCAGTCCACCCCGGCCCGCTTCAGCCGCCGGGCCATGGTCACAGTCTTTTCCAGATCGTTGGTGCCCGCGCCGTAGGGCTCCCCGGCCTCGCTGTACGGATCGTTCCACAGCCGCAGGCGCACCAGGTTCATCCCATAGCGCTTCAGGAGCTCCACCGCGTCCTCTGCCGGGCCGCCTCGCACAGTGACCGGGACACGGCGTTGGGCTTGTAGCCGCACTCCTGGGTAAAGGCCAGGATCCCGGCCCTGGTCTCGGCGCTCAGGCTGCCCTTGCCGGAGATCGCCTTGGAGACCGTGGCCTTATTCACCCCCAGCTCCCTGGCAATGTCGCTGAGGGTATACATCTTTTTCTCACCCGGCAAGTTATCCGCCCCGTTTCAAGTGTTTTTTCATACTAGCAGAGAAAACAGCTCCCGTCAAGCTTTCTTGGCCCGCCAAAAGATTCACAATTTATTTACGGATTTTCTGAATTTGGGGCTTGCTTTTTTTGTGAAGGTGCGCTATGATATGTTAGCACTCAGGAAGAAAGAGTGCTAACGGTGTAGATAATCGCAGGCGGCAGCGCCTGCGGTCTTCCCATAAATTATTGCGATGGAGGAATTGTTATGAAACTGAAACCCATGGCAGACAATGTGCTGCTGAAAGCCCACGAGGCCCAGGAGGCCACCGCTTCCGGCATCATCCTGGCCAGCACCAACAAGGAAAAGCCCGCGATCTACGAGGTTGTTTCCGTCGGCCCCGGCACCAAGGACGTGACCATGACCGTGAAGGTGGGCGACAAGGTGGTCGTCGGTAAGTTCACCGGCAGTGAAGTGACCATCGACAAGGTTGATTACAAGTTCGTCAAGCAGGATGATATCCTGGCTGTCGTTACAGACTGAGGAGGTTTTTCATTATGGCTAAAATGATCGTTTTCGGCGAGGAAGCCCGCAAGAAGCTGCAATCCGGCATTGACCAGCTGGCCGATACCGTCAAGGTCACCCTGGGCCCCAAGGGCAGAAACGTTGTTCTGGGCAAGAAGTACGGCGCGCCCCTGATCACCAACGACGGCGTGACCATCGCCAAGGAAGTGGAGCTGGAGGACGCCTTTGAGAACATGGGCGCTCAGCTGATCCGCGAAGTCGCCACCAAGACCAACGACGTGGCCGGCGACGGCACCACCACCGCCACCCTGCTGGCCCAGTCCATCACCCGCGAGGGTCTGAAGAACCTGTCCGCCGGCGCCAACCCCATGGTCATGCGCAAGGGCATTGAGAAGGCCGTTGCCGCCGCCGTGGAGGCCATCAAGGCGGATTCCGTGCCCGTCAGCGGCTCTGATGACATCGCCCGGGTCGGCACCGTTTCCTCCGGCGACGAGTCCATCGGCAAGCTGATCGCCGAGGCCATGGAGAAGGTAGGCACCGAGGGCATCATCACCATCGAAGAGAGCAAGACCGCCGAGACCGGCTTGGACGTGGTGGAGGGCATGCAGTTTGACCGGGGCTATATCTCCCCCTACATGGTCACCGACACCGACAAGATGGAAGCCGTGCTGGACGACGCCTATCTGTTGATCACCGATAAGAAGATCGCTTCCATTCAGGATCTGCTGCCCGTGCTGGAGCCCATCGTCAAGGCCGGCCGGAAGCTCATCATCATCGCCGAGGATGTGGAGGGCGACGCCCTGGCCACATTGCTTGTCAACCGCCTGCAGGGCCGCTTCAATATCGTGTGCGTCAAGGCCCCCGGCTTCGGCGACCGCCGCAAGGAAATGCTTCAGGATATCGCCGTGCTCACTGGCGGCCGTGTGATCTCCAGCGAGCTGAACATGGAGCTGGCTGACGCCACCATGGAGGACCTGGGTCACTGCCGTCAGGTCGTGGTCACCAAGGACACCACCACCATCGTGGACGGCGACGGCGCCCCCGCCGACATCCAGGCCCGCGCCCACATGATCCGCTCCGCCATTGCCACCACCACCTCCGACTACGACCGTGAGAAGCTCCAGGAGCGCCTGGCAAAGCTCTCCGGCGGCGTGGCCGTCATCAAGGTAGGCGCGCAGACCGAGGTCGCCATGAAGGAGCAGAAGCTGAGAGTGGAAGATGCTCTGAACGCCACCCGTGCCGCCGTTGAGGAAGGCATCGTGGCCGGCGGCGGTACCGCTCAGGTCAACGCCATCCCCGCTGTGGAGAAGCTGATCGCCACCCTGCACGGCGACGAGAAGACCGGCGCGAAGATCATCGCCACCGCCCTTCAGGCCCCCGTCCGTCAGATCGCCGAGAACGCTGGCGTGGACGGCTCCGTGGTTTACGAGAAGATCCGCACCTCCGGCAAGGTCGGCTACGGCTACAATGCCTACACCGAGGAGTATGTGGACATGATCCCCGCCGGTATCGTGGATCCCACCAAGGTCACCCGTACCAGCCTGGAGAATGCCGCCTCCATCGCCGCCTGCGTGCTGACCACCGAGAGCCTGGTCGTGGACAAGCCCGACCCCGCCGGTGATGCCGCCGCAGCCGCTGCCGCCGCTCAGACGGGCGGAATGTACTAAGCCGTTTCCCAAATGCAATTCGATCAGGGGTGTCCTGCAAAGGGCATCCCTGATCTTTTGCGTGGCGTGTGTCCGTTCCGTTTACATAATTCGTTAAAAATGTTGACATAATTCCTTAAAATAAAGGAAAATTTGACTTTTTTGCAGCAATATGTTATAATTATGCCAGCGGAGAGTCTGGCAGTGCTTCTTTTACGCAGAAGACCGCATTTTGAAGCAAATTTTTATCCGCTTTCAGCAGTTTCGACAGTCTTCTGGCCCGCTGCCCGGCTATAATCTATCTGGGAGCATCCATCAGCCCCCCCATTATCGGCACAATAGAAGGAGAACGCATCATGGAACAGACGCCCAATGAAGAATTCAAATTGGAGTCCCGCCGCCGCAAGCGGCGCAAGAAATCTCCCCTCCCCTTTTCCCTCCATGTCCCTGCTTTCCTCACCCACCTGGGCGAGGATGTAAAATGGTATTTTGACATCCGGCTATGGTCGCCGCTGATCCTGCTGGTGCTCATCCTGGCCCTGGCCCTTCCCCGCGGCGGGAGCAAGCAGGCCCAGGCGGATGTCCCCGTGGAGACCGTCGCCGCCGAGACCCAGCCCTGGGAGGATGTGACCGAGCCGACCCAGGCCCCCGTCAACGCCGAGGCCGCCGCCCTGGCCGCCCTGGCCGACAGCGTGGGCAACGGCCGGTCGGACAATGTAAAGACCGTCATCATGTGGGTGGCAATCAACCGCAGCGAGGACCGCAGCAACGGCTACGGCCAGAGCCTGCTGGACGAGATCGCCCGCCCCAACCAGTGGCAGGGCTACGACGAGCACTTCCCCTATACCGAGCATACATACGAGATTGCCCTGGACGTCCTTGACACCCAGGCCACCGGCGGCCTGCGCCCCCTGGACAACGACATGCTCTGGCTGGTGCTCAACGACGACGGCTCCGTCACCCTGCGCAACCAGTTCACCTCCACCGGCAACCAGAAATGGCGGGAAAAGACCGTAAAGTGAAACCCATACGCAAAGCGCATCCCCTTACCGGGTAACAGCGGTAAGGGGATGCGTTATTATTTCTCCCGCAGGCGGCGCTCCTCCGCCAGGTTCTCCTGGGTGATGGGGCGGTCGCGGTAATAATCCTTCATGTCCGACTCGCCGATGGGGCGGATGACCTTGCAGGGGTTACCCGCCACCACGCAGTTGGCGGGGATATCCTTGGTGACCACGCTGCCCGCGCCGATGACGGTATTGTCGCCGATGGTCACACCGGGGCAAATCACGCTGTTTGCACCGATCCAGCAGTTATTGCCGATGGTCACATGGTCGCAGTACATGTATTCCCGCAGCCCCGGATGGATGGGATGGCCCACGGTGGCAATGGTCACGGCGGGGCCGAACATCACGGCGCCGCCTCCCTAAGCATTGGCCGATTTTATCTCCTTGATCTCCCCATCCCGGAACAGGATCACGCATTCATACCGGCACTTGGGACAGAACAAGGGAAAATCCTCCAGGACCGTGTGGGTGCGGACCTGGGTGCGAGTCTTTCCGCCGCAGTGTGGGCAGTGCACCCACGCCGCCTTTTCAATCATCTCCATTGGTCATACCTCCTGTGCGGCCCCGCTGCCGCCTGCGGAGCTGCTCATTTACCTGGGTCGCTGCCCGTGCGCTGAGGGTATAGTCGATCAGATGCCAGACCACTTTTGCCCCCAGAATAAAGGACGCATAGATCACCGCGTCCAGCCGTCCATACCAGAATTCCCAATGATGCGCCAACGGGAGCAGCACCGCCTCCAGCAGCAGGGTATGCAGGGCCGTGCGCAGCCACCACCCGCGGGTGGTCAGCTCCTTCCTGGAATAATACACGGCCAGCGAAAGCAGGCACACCAGCGTCGCCTCGAACCGGCCGGAAATCGAGGGCCGGACGCACAGGATCTTATTCGCATTCAGCACCATGGACTTGCTGCACCGAAAGAACATGGAGCCGCGGCACAGCTCCTCAAATTCATACAGCTTGTACCGGCAGGCAAACACCGCCTTGCTGCAATACAGGAAGGACGCGCCGTCCACCACCTCAAAATAAAACACGTCTCCCAGCTTCAGCCGGTAAGTCTGCGCATCCGCATGTCCGGCGATGGTCAGCTCCCCGGCGGCCACCGCGCGGATGGCCTCCACCCAGGGCGCTTCCGGGTCATGGCAGCAAACCAACACCGCCTCTTCCCCGCCCTCCGGGATCCGCTCCACCGAGAATTTCATCTCATGTCCCCCCTTAGACCTGCAACTGCTTTAACATACCATTTTGGCCTCCGCTTTTCCATCCCCGCCCGGGCAAGTTGTAAAAAACGGGCAGTAAGATGCATTCCCATGGCTTTTTGTTCTGGAAGCAGTTGACAACAGGCTTTTGTTCCATTATAATTGAGTCCGCAAAATAAAACAAGTGTTTTAAAACATTTTTCAACTTCAGGATCGACCAGCCAGACGCCAGGACGCAGCGCCGCCACCGCATCCATGTTCCAGCGGGGGTAGCCCTATACGCATGAGATAAAGGAGAGAATCGGATGAAAAACGCAATTGAGGCGCATATGCCGTACTTTTGGCTGGCCCTGGTGGTGCTGGCTCTGTTTTATGGGATCTATTTTGCAAAAATGCTGGCGCAGAAGCGGCGCGGCATCCGAACCCGCCAGATCGGGCGGCGGAAGGAACGCTCCATTCACACGGTGGAGATGCTGATGAGCATCGCAACGCTGGGTATTGTGATCGTGCAGCTTCTGTCCATGGCGTGCGGCTGGAGCTGGCTGCCTGCAAACGCGCGCTTTACCGGCTTTTGCATCGGAATGCTGGGCGACCTGATTTTCCTGGCCTCCGTTCTGTGCATGAAGGACAGCTGGCGGGCGGGCATCCCGGATCAGGATAAGACCGCCCTGGTCACAACGGGCCTTTACCGCTTCAGCCGCAATCCGGCCTTTCTTGGATTTGACTTCATGTATATGGGTGTGTTGCTGATGTACTGCAACCCGCTGACGGCGGCCTTTACCCTGTTCGCAATGGTCATGCTGCATTTGCAGATCTTGCAGGAGGAGCGGTATCTCACCGGCACTTTTGGGGCGGCCTATCAGGAATACATGGCCCAGGTATATCGCTACCTTGGGAGGAAGCCGCGCAGATAAGAGGTGGGCGGATGGAAAGATGAAAATGAAAAGACAAAACACGAAAAAGCTCTGGCTTTCTCTGGGAGCGCTCACGGCGTTTGCGCTGTGGACGCTCCCTGTTTGCCATGTGGATGTGCGGCCCATCGGGCCGGGCGGCTCCCGGGTGGGCCTTGCCGCGGTCAACCAAGCCTTTCACGCAATGACAGGGGTGCACTGGCTGAGCGACATTGTGGGCGGCATGCTCCTCAGCGTGGGGCTTGTGGCGCTGTATGCGTTTGCGGTAAGCCTGCGGGAGGATCGCTGACATGCCGCCCCAAGAATGCTCGGCAGTCTACACCCTGGGCACCTTTGCAAATGATACGAATTTAACCACGCAAATGCAGCTGACTCATATCGCTGCACTGATTGCCATTACGGTCGCCTATACCCTGATTCTGACAAGAACGCTTCCCAAAAAGCAATCGTGATTTTTTACCCTCGAAAAATATCCATACACCGGGAAAAGGCACTATTACATGAAAGGATTTCTTGATGAAAGGAAACGGAAAACATATGAATGAACTGATCGGCTGCTGCGGCCTGAACTGCGAAACCTGCAACGCCAGGATCGCAACGGCCACAAACGACAACGCCCTGCGTGAGAAAACCGCCGCCCTGTGGACGAAGCTCAACGGGGTAACGATCACCCCGGAGATGATCAACTGCACCGGCTGCCGCATAGAGGGTGCCAAAACGCCCTTCTGCGATAAGCTCTGCCCCGTCCACAACTGCGTCCGGGAAAAGGGACTGGCCACCTGCGCCGACTGCGGGCAAATGGACGGATACCTCACCCTGGGATGCATCGCCGTGAACAGCCCGTTTGTCCTAGAAAACCTGAAGCAGCTCCGCCAGAAGCCGTGAGCGCGGCAAATACGCCATCATTGGAGAATATGGAATGGAAGAAATCATACGTCTGACACCGCAGACCGTCCAAGCAGACCTGGATGCGCTGGGCCAATATAAAACTGCCGATGTGGACAGGCTCATTCATCGCTACGTCCGGCAGCGGGCGGATGCGTCCGCGCTCCGGGCGCACATCCTGTCCCAGCAGCAGTTTCATCGGATCTATTTCTATGTCAGTCTGGAGCAGATCAAGGGCGCAAACGCGCGCATGGAATTCATCCATAGGAATCTACTGTTTACGGATTGGTGGCACACGGATCAGCTCATTCGCTATGCCGCGAAGCTGGATCTTGAGGCTGCCCTCGGCTATGCACAGGAATATATCCGCTCCGAGGATCCCTTTGTCCGCCGCTGGGGATATGTGATGTTTATTTCCCCCTTGGGGCGGAAGCATGCGGACCGGCTGCTGCCATTGATGAAAAGGGATGAGCACTACTATGTGCAGATGGCCGAGGCCTGGCTGCTTGCGGAGCTGGCAATCGATGAGCCGGAGGCGGTGTGCCAATGGATGGCAAACTGCGGACTTCCCTATTCGATCTGCGGCAAGGCGATTCAGAAAATCTGCGATTCCTACCGCATTTCCGAGGCCTGGAAGGAGCGCTTCAAGGCGCTGCGCCCAGCGCTGAAACAGGGCAAATAACGAAAGCTTTACTTTAGGGCAACACCGCACAATTTGGCAAGAAGCCCCAGCCTGGATTTTTGGCTCAATTCAAAGTTTGGAAAACGAAGGAATACTGTATGTATTTCTCGTTTTTCAAACTGAAGAAGTGAGGCAAAAAGACGGCTGCGGCTCGCAGACACAATTGCGCGGTGTTGCCTTATACATTTCCGTTCCTCATTTCAGGAGCTCCGGCTTCTGCTTGCGCAGGACGGACAGGGCCGCTTCTACGGCAGCATCAGAGTTGCCGGATTTCAGGAGGCTCTGGAGCTTCTGCGCTTCACTCATTTGCTGTTTTCTATCTAGGCCACGCCACCGCCTCATTCACACTGGCAACCTACGCCCATGCCACACCCGGCATGAAGCGGGAGAGTGCCAAGAGAATGACCGAGTTCATCCGTTCGGTGCAAGGTGCTTAGCGGCTGAATCTGACCACAAGAATTTCCCTGTTGTGGTCACGGTTGTGGTCAAACAGAATCCGCCGCTGAAACATCTAACTTTTCAGAGGAGAAAAGCGCATATTCTCCCCAAAAGCAAAAGAACCTCCGCACCAAAATTGGTGCGGAGTTGGTGGGGGAAGGTGGATTCGAACCACCGAAGCGATAAGCAGCAGATTTACAGTCTGTCCCCTTTGGCCACTCGGGAATTCCCCCATATGAAGCTTGCCGCATGAAACGCTGGAGCCGGTAGACGGACTCGAACCCCCGACCTGCTGATTACAAATCAGCTGCTCTACCAGCTGAGCTATACCGGCGGCTCACGCGGAACGAGTGTATTATACCACGGGTTTTGAAAAAGTCAAGCATTTTTTCAAAAAGCGGGCGGAAAAATGCCGCCTCCCTCCCCTCCGGGAGGGACTGATATCTCCTTACAGCTCAAACCACTGCCGGGCGATGCCGCAGAGGGTGGAGGCGGCCTCCGGGACGGTAAAGCGGGCGGAATTGATGAGGAAGTGGCTCAGGTGATCCGGCTCGCAGCCGCCGTATTCCCGGTGATATTGTTCCCGGGACCGGTCCACCCGCTCGATCATCTTTTTGGCAGTGCGCTCGTCCATTCCCAGCTGGGTGGTGCAGACCCACAGGCGATGCTCATAGGGGGCATACACCCGGATATTCAGCACATCCGCCCGCTCCCGAAGGACGGCGTCGGCGCAGCGGCCCACGATGATGCAGCTCTCCCGGGCGGCCAGGTCCTTGATGATGTTGGACTGGGTCTGGAACAGTTCATCCTGAAGGCTCAGGTTGCCGGTGCCCAGGGGATAGATGCTGCGGAAGAAGCTCTGGCTGTGGGTATCCTCCGCGTCGCTGACCTCCCGCACGGGCAGGCCCAGCCGGGAGGCGGTGGCCTCCACGATGTCCCGGTCGTAGAAATTGATGCCCAGCTCCCGGCTCATGACCTGGGCAATGGACCGCCCCTGGCTGGCAAACTGCCGGGTAAGGGTAATCACGAAATGCTTCATGCCGCTGCCTCCTGCTTTTTCCTGATCCTGGGCTTCTGCAATCTGCGCACCGCGCAGGACAGGGCAAAATTGATCACGAAATAGATAACGAATGCCAAACCAAACAGCACAAATACGTCGCTGACCATCTGCCGTCCCACGCCGTTGAACATGTTGGAGGTGGCCAGGATCTTCCGCACCCGGCTCATCAGCTCAATGCAGGCCAGGTTGGCCAGATAGCTGGAATCCTTCACCGTGGAGATCACCTGGCTCAGCAGGGTGGGCACCACGGCCCGGTAAGCCTGGGGCAGGACAATATATACCATGGTCTGCACCGTGGAGAAGCCCTGGGTCTCGGCTGCCTCAAACTGCCCCTTGGGGATGGCGTTCAGGCCGCCGCGGATGATCTCGGCAATGATGGAGGACTCAAACAGCACCAGCGCCACCACCGCCCGGAAGAGGATCTTCATCTCCACGCTGGTCAGACCCCACATTTTCCTGGCGAAAAACCGGGGGCAGGGGCAGGCGACCAGGCAGATAAAGATCCACAGCAGCAGCGGCGTATTGCGGAAGATCTCGATGTAGACCGTGGCGATCCAACGGAAAATCCGGCTCCTGCCCTGGCAGTAATTCCGGCACAGGGCCAGGACGCTGCCCAGCAGGATGCTGACGACCACCGCCAGCACGGACAGCACCAGGGTGAACACGATCCCCTTTGCAATATAGCTCAATACGCCGGGGTAGCCCAGGATCGAGAAGCTGGCGCTCCAGTTCATTCAAACTCCCTCCTTCACAGGCCGGATGGTCTGGGACTCCCGGCGCTTCAGGCTGGTCTCCCAGCGGGTGGCCAAGTGGCTCAGCGGATAGCAGATGACAAAGAACAGCACGCCGCACAGGATATACGCCGGGGCATAAGCACCGCCGGTGGTCGCGCCGGTGACAAAGCTGTAAGTCAGGCTGATCAGGTCCGCGCCGCCCACGATGTACAGGCAGCTGGTATTTTTGATGAGGTTGACCATCTGGTTCACCATGGGCGGCAGGATGATCTTGATGCTCTGGGGCAGGATGATCTGCACCATGGTATCCATATAGCCGAAGCCCTGGCTCTCCGCCGCCTCGAACTGCCCCTTGGGGATGGCGGAAATGCCCGCCCGCACCACCTCGGCCATGTATGCGCCGGTGTAGACGCCCAGGGCAGCGATGCCGGTGGCAATGATGTCGGTCTTCACCCCCGAAAAGGCCAGTGCGTAATATAAAAAGCACATTTGCAGCACCACGGGGGTATTCTGGATGCACTCCACATAGACCCGGGCGACGGCACGGAGCAGCTTACGCCGGGAGGACGCCATCAGGCCGAACAGGAAGCCCAGCGCCAGCGCCAGCACCAGGGCCGCCGCTGCCGTCCGCAGGGTATTGCCAAAGCCGGTAAGGAAGGTGGAGCGGTAGGTCCACAGCTTTCCCCATGCTTCCGCTTTGAATATCTCGTCCATCGCAATGCCTCCCGTCAGGCCGCGGGGGCGGCATTGCAGCCGCCCGCCGGGTCTTTCTTTCAATTTCTATAAGTTATCCCAGGTTATATTCCGCGATCCAGCCGTCGATGGTGCCGTCGGCCAGCTTGGCCTGGATAAAGTCCTCGCAGTAGGCGCTGAAGCCGCTGCCCTTCTTGGTGGCGATGCCGTATTCCTGGGGAGCGAACTGGTCCTCAATATAGCTGCGGCCTTCGGTCTTGTACACGGCCAGGATGGACTTATCCACGCAGAAGGCATCCACCTGCCCGGCTGCCAGCGCGGTGGAGATGCCGGGATAGTCATCGAACTGCTGGAAGGAGATGCCCTCCTTCCAGGTGGCCGGATCAAAGGTATCCTTGCTGAAATTCGCGCCGTCCAGCACGCCGGCATCCACCATTGCGCTGACCAGGGCTCTTGCGGAGGTAGAGCCGGAGGACACGCCCACCAGCTTATCCTTCAGATCTGCCAGAGTCTTGATGCCGGAGGAATCCTCCACCAGCACAGTCACGTGGTCCGTGTAATAGGGAGTGGTGAAATCCCAGCTCTGCTTGCGCTCATCGGTAATGGTAAAGGTAGCCAGCACACAGTCGATATCGCCGGAATCCAGCAACTCGGTGCGGGTGGCCGCGGTGACAGTGGTGAACTCCACATCCACGCCCAGCTGGGCGGCCAGGGCCTTGGCGATGTCGATCTCCATGCCGGAATACTCCCCAGAGATGGGGTCCTGATAGCCAAAGCCGATCACGGCGTTCTTCACACCCACCCGGAGCACGCCCCGGTCAATGATCGCCTGAACATCCGCATTCGCTGCCGCCGACGGCTCATCGGCCGTCTTTGTGGGGGCTTCGGTGGCGGCGGAATCGCCGCCGCAGGCCGTCAGGCTCAGCACCATCAGTGCCGCCAAAATCAATGCAAAAAGCTTTTTCATAATTGTTTCCTCCTTAATGCTTCAGAATTTTTCCAAGGAATTGCTGTACTCTGGGGTTCTGCGCGCCCTCGAAGAAATGTTCCGGGGTCCCCTCCTCCATGATCTGGCCGTCCGCCATAAAAACGATCCGATCGGCCACCTTCCGGGCAAAGCCCATCTCATGGGTGACCACCACCATTGTGATGTTCTCCGCCGCCAGCTTAATCATCACATCCAGCACCTCCTGGATGGTCTCCGGGTCCAGAGCGGAGGTGGGCTCGTCAAACAGGATGATCTTGGACTGGCAGCACAGCGCCCGGGCAATGGCGATGCGCTGCTGCTGGCCGCCGGAAAGGGTGGTGGGATAGGCGTGTGCCTTGTCCCGCAGGCCCACCACATCCAGATAGTAATAGGCCAGCTGCTCCGCTTCCTCTTTGGATTTGTGGTGCAGCTTCATGGGGGCCAGGGTCAGATTTTTCAGCACGGTCATGTGGGGATACAGATTGAACTGCTGGAACACCATGCTCATATTCTCCCGGATGAGCCGGCGCTTGTTCTTGTGGGTCAGCTCCTGACCGGCGATGTACACATGGCCGCTGGTGGGGGTCTCCAGAAAATTCATGCAGCGCACGGTGGTGGACTTGCCGCTGCCGGAGGGACCGATGATCACCAGCTTCTCTCCCTCGGCCACCGTCAAATCCACATCCTTCAGGACATGGAGATCGCCGAACATTTTATTCACCTTTTCCAGCCGTATCATGTCGCTCATAGGCATTCACCTCAAAAAAAGAGCGCTCTGACTGCACTGCAATCAAAGCGCCCTTGCTTTTCTTGTATGGGGACATTATACGCTTCCGTCCCGCCGCCGTCAAGAAGAGTAACCCACAATAATTTCACAATTTTGCAAGTTTCGCTTGTTCAACTTGCATATTGGAGAAGGAAACCCATCTCAGCATCTCTTGAAATGAAGCTTCACGCATGTCACGTTTCATTTCCGTTCTGTCTCATTTTCCCCTGCATTTTCCCTGGGGGATAGCCGTCTTGACAAGCGGATGGCAAGCCACTATAATGGTGGGGCTCTTCACAGATCTTGCCGAAACGGCAATATAAAGGAGATTTTTATGGCCGGTCTGCACTCCCGCCGCGGTGAAATCACCATGACCGAGGGGTCATTGTACAAAAATATTTTTGCCTTCAGTGTTCCGCTGATCTTTTCGCAGCTGCTTCAGGTGCTGTTCAATATGGCGGATGTGGCCGTGGTGGGGAAATTTTCCAGCGCCATGGCGCTTGGCTCCGTGGGCTCCACCTCCACATTGGTCACGCTTTTCACCGGCTTTCTGATTGGGCTGGGCAACGGCGTCAACGTGCGGGTGGCCCAGTATCTGGGGGCGCAGCGGAATGAGGATACCCGGCGCTGCGTTCACACGGCGCTGATCCTGTGCACCCTGATGGGGCTCCTGATCGCCGCGCTGTGCCTGCTGCTGGCCGCGCCGATGCTGGAGCTGCTGAAAACGAAGGACGATCTGCTGCCCGGGGCGGTGCTCTATTTCCGCATCTATGCACTGGGTATGCCGGCGCTGGGCATCTTTAACTTCGGCAACGCGGTCCTCAACGCCACCGGCGACACCAAGCGCCCGCTGGCTTATCTTGTGATCGCCGGAGTCCTGAACGTCATTTTGAATCTGTTCTTCGTCATCGTCTGCGGCATGGCGGCGGACGGCGTGGCGCTGGCCAGCATCCTTTCCCAGTATGTGTCGGCGATTCTGATCCTGATCCATATGGCCCGGCTGCGCAACAGCTGCCGCCTGGAATTCAAGGCCCTGACCCTTTCCATCGGTGAGACCCGCCGGATCCTGGGGCTGGGCATTCCCTCCGGCATCCAGAACGCGATTTTTGCCATTGCCAACCTCTTTATCCAGGTAGGCGTCAATTCCTTCGATTCCACCATTGTCTCCGGCAACTCCGCCGCCGTCAATGTGGATAACGTGATTTATAATGTGATGGCCGCGTTCTACACCGGCTGCTCCACCTTTATGGGGCAGAACTGGGGCGCGGGCAAGAAGGATCGGATGCTCAAGAGCTACTACATCAGCCTGGGCTATTCCTTCCTCATCGCCGCCGTGCTCAGCGCGGCCTTCTGGCTGTGCGCGGAGCCGTTCCTCTATATCTTTACCAACGACGCGGATGTGGTGGCCACCGGCATCGACCGAATGCGGATCATGTGCTTCTCCTATGCCATCAGCGCCTTTATGGACTGCACCATCGCCGCCTGCCGCGGCCTGGGACGCAGCCTTATCCCCACGATCATCGTGGTCCTCGGCTCCTGCGTGTTCCGCGTCATATGGGTATATACCATCTTCGCCCATTTCCACACGATCCCGTCGCTGTACCTGCTCTATCCGTTCTCCTGGATCCTGACCGCCGCAGCAGAGATCGGCTACTTCATCCACTGCTTCCGCCGCCTGCGCCCCATGCAGCCCCAGGCCGCGAAATAACCGCACCCTTTCATACTGAACTCCAATTAAAATCTTTAAAAAAGATTTTAATTGCCTGAAGGGCATGGAGTTCATATGAGACTTGTTTTGTGATTTCTTTCCTTATAAATCACAAAACAGGCAGCGCCTTCAGGCGATGCCTTCCTGATTAAGATTTTAATCAGGAAATAGTATCAAAAAGCACCAGCCCACATGAAGCGGGCTGGTGCTTTCCGCATATTAAGATGTTACAGCTCTACGTCCATCTTGGCGATGACGGCGGCGCAGCGGGGGCACAGGCCCTCGGCGTTGGCCTGGAGGGAATGCATCCAGCAGCGGGGACACTTGGTGCCCTTGGCCTCGGTGACGCCCACGGTGAGGGTGGGGTAGTTGACGCCGGAGGCCACCTCCGCGCCCTCCTCGGGAGCGGACCAGGCGCAGTCGGAGACGATGAATACCTCTGCCAGGTTCACGCCCGCGCAGGCCTGCTTCAGCGCCTCGTCCTGGGTGTCCAGGGTGACATGGGCCTCCAGGGCCTTGCCGATGCGCTTATCGGCACGGGCCTTTTCCAGCACGCCGTTTACATCCTGACGGAGCTTGATAACGGCATCCCAGCGGGCCATGGCCTCGTCGCTGAGGGCGTAGGCTGCGCAGTCCTCGGGCATCTGGTTCAGCAGGACGTTGCGGCGGTCGTCGTCCTTGCAGTGGGGCATGGACTGCCAGATCTCGTCGCAGGTGAAGGCCAGGATGGGGGCAAACAGCCGGGACATGGCGGAGACGATGAGGTACAGCGCCGTCTGGGCGGAGCGGCGGCGCAGGCCGTTCTTCTCCTCGCAGTACAGACGATCCTTGATGATATCCAGGTAGAAGGCGCTGAGGTCTACCACGCAGAAATCATTGATGGCATGGGTGACCATGTGGAATTCATAGTCGTTATAGGATTTGCGGCAGGCGGCGATCAGGCTGTTCAGCTTGGTCAGCGCCCAGCGATCCAGCTCCTCCATTTCCTCGGCGGAAACCAGATTGTCCGGGTCGAATTCATTCAGGTTGCCCAGGCAGTAGCGGGCGGTGTTGCGGAACTTCAGGTAATTCTGAGCGATCTGCTTGAAGATCTCCTTGGAGCAGCGCACGTCCGCGTGGTAGTCGGAGGAGGCGGCCCACAGGCGGACGATGTCCGCGCCGTAGTCCTTGATCAGGTCCGCCGGGTCAACGCCGTTGCCCAGGGATTTGTGCATGGCCCGGCCCTGGCCGTCCACCGTCCAGCCGTGGGTCAGCACCTGCTTGAAGGGAGCGCCGCGGTCCAGCGCGCCCACGGAGGTCAGGAGGCTGGACTGGAACCAGCCGCGATACTGATCCGCGCCCTCCAGATACACGTCCGCCGGCCACAGGTCGGGATGGTCGTGCATCAGGGATGCGTAATGGGTGGAGCCGGAGTCGAACCAGCAGTCCAGGGTGTCCTTTTCCTTGGTGAACTGCTTGCCGCCGCAGTGGGGGCAGGTAAAGCCATCGGGCACCAGCTCCATGGCCTCCTTCTGGAACCAGATGTTGGAGCCGTATTCATCAAAGAGCTTGGAGAGCTTCTCGATGGATTCCGGGGTGGACACCGGCTTGCCGCAGCTCTCGCAGTAGAACACGGGAATGGGCAGACCCCAGCGGCGCTGGCGGGAGATGCACCAGTCGGCCCGCTCGCGGATCATGCTGACCATCCGCTCGCCGCCCCAGGCGGGATACCACTTCACGTTCTCAATGGCCTCGATGGCCTTGTCCTTGAAGGATTCCACGGAGCAGAACCACTGGGGGGTGGCCCGGAAGATGACGGGCTTCTTGCAGCGGTCATGGTGGGGATAGGAGTGGACGATCTCCTCGGAGGCGAAGAGCATGCCCAACTCCTTCAGGTCCTCCAGGATGACGGGGTTGGACTTCTCGGTGGACAGGCCCTCGTACTTGCCCGCATAGGCAGTGTGGCGGCCGTAGTCGTCCACGGGGACGATCAGGTCCATGCCGTAGCGCATGCAGGTCACATAGTCGTCCGCGCCGAAGCCGGGGGCGGTGTGGACGCAGCCCGTGCCGGAATCCATGGTGACGTACTCCGCGTTTACCAGCTTGGAGGTATGGCCCTCCAGGAACGGATGCTTGGCCACCATATGCTCAAAGAACTGGCCGGGATAGGTAGCCAGCACCTCATAGTGCTCGATGCCGCCGATCTTCATCACCTTGTCCATCAGAGCCTCGGCCATGATGTAGGTCTCGCCGTTGTCCGCCTTCACCAGGGCATAGGACTCCCTGGGATGCAGGCAGATGGCCATGTTGCCGGGGAGGGTCCAGATGGTGGTGGTCCAGATCACGAAGTAGGCGCGGCTCAGGTCGAACTGGCTGAGCTTGCCCAGGTCGTCCTTCACCGGGAACTTGACGTACACCGTGGTACAGGGGTCATCCTTATATTCGATATCCGCCTCGGCCACCGCCGTGACGCAGAACGGGCACCAGGACACGGGCTTCAGGCCCTTGTAGATGTAGCCCTTGTCGAACATCCGGCCAAACACCTTGACCTCCTGGGCCTCGAAGTGCTTGTCCATGGTGCGGTAGGGATGCTCCCAGTCGCCCACCACGCCCAGGCGCTTGAAGCCCTCGCGCTGCTTGTTGATGAAATCCTGGGCGAACTCCTCGCAGGCGTTGCGGAATTCGGGCACGGTCATGTCCTTGTTCAGCTTCTTCTTGGAGGTCTCGATGGCCCGCTCAATGGGCAGGCCGTGGTTGTCCCAGCCGGGAACATAGGGGGTATAGCGGCCCATCATGGCATGGGAGCGGACGATGAAGTCCTTCAGGGTCTTATTCAGGGCGTGGCCCATGTGGATATAGCCGTTGGAGAACGGAGGGCCGTCATGCAGCACAAAGGGGGGCAGGTCCTTGTTCTTCTCCAGCATGGCGTTATAAAGGTCCATGTCCTGCCAGGCCTTCAGCATCCCCGGCTCCCGGTTGGGCAGCCCCGCCTTCATGGGGAAATCCGTCTGCGGTGTGATGATGGTATTCTTATAGTCCATAGAAATGATTCCTTTCTAAATAGTTCTTCTTTTTCTTGGCTTCCCTGAAAGGAGATCCAAAATGAAAAGCGCCTTTGTCTCTGTGCTAAGAGACAAAGGCGCTTTGACCTCTGCGGTACCACTCTTGTTCCGGCGGGGAGGCCGGCACTCGACGGCGCTGTAACGGGCGCGAAACCGGCGCATTCTACTTGCCCTGGGGCGTTCCTTGCGCTGCTGGAGGGGATAGGCATGGGGCGCCTCCTTGCTGCCTTGCACCGTCCGGCAGTTCTCTGGAAGGAGGGGAGCCGAAGCCCGTGTCCTCGTCGTTGCGTTGGGGGTATGAATCGGTCCTTGGGAGATTACTTCTGGGTGGGATCGTAATTCCGGCCGAACTGGAGATTCAGGTTGGAAAAGCGGCTGGTGGTGTCACGGGGGGGATGCTGGGGCGCGGCACTGGGCGCGGCGGCGCCGGAAGCGCCCACCATGGCCTCCAGGCTCTGGGAGATCTCACCCACCACAGCCTCGCTGTCGTACACGTCCTCAGCAGGCTCCTGCTTGGCGGGAGCCGCGGGGGCGGGGGCTACCACCGGCGCGGCGGGGGCCACGGGGGCGGGGGCTGCCACCGGCGCGGCGGGGGCCACGGGGGCGGCAGGCGCGGCGGCGGGGGTCACGTTGGCGTTCTTGATCCGATCCAGGGCCTGAATGCACTGCTGCATCTGGGTCTGGATCTCGGTAATGCGGGTGGCGGCAGCCTTGCGGGCCTCGGCGACCCGGGCCTTCTCCACAGCCACCAGCGCGTCGGCGCTGGGTCCCTTGGCGGCGGAGGCCACGGGAGCGGAGGCGGCGGCAGCCTGGGCCTGGCGCAGCATCTGCGCGGCCTTGGCCTGGGCATCCTGCATCACCTTCTCGGCGGAGCGCTTGGCGCTCTCCACGGCGTCCCTGGCGGCGGCCTCATTCTTGCGGTATTCTTCCAGCTTGCCGACCAGCACGCGCATCTTGCTCTTGAGCAGGGCGTTTTCCTTATACAGCGTGACATAATCCTCGGTCAGAGGCTCCAGGATCTTGTCCACCTGCTCCATGTCGTAGCCGTGGCGGGTCTGGCTGAAGGAAATTTGGTCAATTTGCTGCGGAGTGATCATGTTGTATCTCCTTTCGGGCTGTATGAAATTCTTTCTCTATCAAATGTAGCTTTCCACTTCCGCCTGGAGGGTCTCCAAGTCGCCCACAATGTCCATGTTATGGGGGCAGAAGAGGTAAGCGGACTGAGCGATCTTCTTCACATCGCCGTCCAGTGCGTACACGCAGCCGGACAGGAAGTCCACCACCCGGCGGGCCATGGCCTTGTCCACATTTTCCATATTGACAATGACGGCCTTGTGGCTGCGCAGATCATCGGCAGCCTTGGAGGTATCGTTGAAGCTGTTGGGGCGGAACAGCACCACTTCCTGCTTGTTGGTGGCGGAAGCGGAGGAATTCATATTCAGCACCTGGCCGCTGAAGCCGCCGGCGGAAACGCCGGTGCCGGAGGCGGCGGGAATGGTGGGCGCGAACCCGAAATCATCCTCCTCAGTCGGCTCATCCGCGGGAGCGGACACCGGTGCGGGAGCGCGGCGGGGGGCAGAGCGGCGGGCGGAACGAGCGGGGCGCTCCTCCGGCTCTTCATATTGATCGACGGCTTCGTCCTCGTCTTCGTCGTAGTCGTCGTAATCGTCCTCGGCATAGGGTTGGGTAAGCTTCTTTACATTATCCCAAAAGCTCATTTTCTTTTTCTCCTCCTGTATGTTCGCATCGCGCAGGATGTCTCATCGCACGTATTGGCGGGCACCGAAAATGGAGGTGCCGACGCGGACCATGGTACTGCCGCAGCGGACGGCGTCCGCATAGTCAGCGGACATTCCCATGGATAAACAGTCCACTGACACATTATCGTATTTTTTCTCCCGTATGTCAACACATAATTGGGACATTTTTTGAAAAAATTTTACATTATCATCCTTATTTTGGGAAATTGGGGGGATTGTCATCAATCCTTTGACACATATGTTCGGATATAGCCCAATTTTTTCCAGCAGGGGCAGGACCTCTTCCTCCGCAAAGCCGGATTTATTCGGCTCTCTTCCGATGTTCACCTCCAGCAGAATGTCCTGGACAAGTCCCTGCTTTGCCGCCTCGGCATTGACGGCCTGCAAAAGGCGCAGGCTGTCCACGCTCTGGATCAGACGGACCCGGCCCACCACCTGGCGGACCTTGTTGGTTTGCAGGTGGCCGATGAAATCCACCGGTGCGCCGTCGTAGGCGTGCTGAGCGCGCTTTGCCGTCAGCTCCTGCACCCGGTTTTCTCCGCAGCAGTCCACCCCGGCGGTAATGGCCCGGCGGACAGCCTCGGCATCGTTCATCTTGGTGGCGGCGCACAGCTGGATCTGCCCCGGCTCCCGCCCGGCCTCCCGGGCCGCGGCAGCGATCTCCGCCCGGATGCGCGTGACATTTTCTTCAATGGACATGGTGTTCCTCTCTTTCTGATCCACGCAAAAAGCGGCGGATTCGTCCGCCGCTTTTTGGAGGGGAGAATTATGCGGTAGCAGCAGCGGCTTTTAACGGCCGGATGGGGGCGAGGGTGGAGATGGCGTGCTTATAGATCATCTGCTGCCGCCCGTCCGTCACCAAAACCACCACAAAGCTGTCGTAGCCCGTGATGATGCCCCGAAGCTGGAAACCGTTCATCAGGAACAGGGTCACCGGCACCTTGTCCCGGCGGACCTCCTTCAAAATGGCATCCTGTAAATTCACTTGTTCTGTCATATGTATACCTTCTTTCTGAATGGTATGCACATGCTATCACAGTTCAGCTGTCGTTTTCCTGCAAAATCCGTCGGGCGGAGGCCAGAATTTCGGCGCTCCCCTCCCCCGGTCCCCGCCGGAGCCAGTGGATGCGCCCATTCCGGCGGAACCAGGTCAGCTGGCGCTTGGCATAGCGGCGGGAGGATTGACGCACCTGGTCGGCGGCGGCCTCCACGGTGCAGCGGCCATCCAGCGCGTCGGTAAATTCCTTGTAGCCGATGGCCTGCATGGCGGTGCATTTTTCCGGGATGCCGGAACGCAGCAGCGCCCGGATCTCCTCCAGCAGTCCCGCCTCCAGCATCACGTCCACCCGGCGGTCGATGCGGCTGTACAGCTCTGCCCGGCTCTCAAAATCCAGCCCCAGCCAGACGGGAGAAAACCGGGGCGGAAGCGCCTGGGTGCGGCGGTTGTGGGCCGTGATGGTCTCGCCGGTTTCCAGGTAGACCTCCATGGCCCGGATGATCCGCTTGCGGTCGGACAGGTGCAGCCGGGCGGCAGCCTCCGGGTCCACCGCCCGCAGGCGGGCAAGGAGCGCCTCCATGCCCTCCCGGTCGGCCTCCCGCTCCAGGCGCTCCCGGACGCCGGTGGAGGGAAAGGGGGCAAAATCATTGCCCCGGATCAGGCTGTCCATATACAGCCCGGTGCCGCCGGCGATGATGGCCGTCTTTCCCCGGCTGACGATATCCTCCACAATGGGCGCGGCGTCGGCGCAGTAGCGGCTGACGGAATAATCCTCCCAGGGCTCCGCCACGTCGATCATATGGTGGGGGATGCCCTGCCGCTCCTCCGGGCTCGGCTTGGCGGTGCCGATGTCCATGCGCTTATACACCTGCATGGAGTCGCAGGACACCACCTCTCCATCCAGCTCCCTTGCCAGGGCCACCGCCAGGGCGGTCTTGCCGGAGGCCGTGGGGCCCGCGATACAGATAATCGGATTCATGGCGGCTCCTTATGTTCTCCTGAACTGCTTTTCCACCTGCTTTTTGCTCAGGGAAACGCAGATGGGGCGGCCATGGGGGCAGTATTTCAGATCCTCCCGCTCCATGACGGCCTTGGCCACGGCGTAAAGCTCCTGCTCGTCCGTGACCCATCCGGCCTTGATGGCGGCCTTGCAGGCGACGGTGTGCAGCAGTTCATCCCGGACGGTATCCTTATGCTCCCGGCGGCCGTTCAGCAGGTCGGCGGCCAGACTCTCCACCGCCTCGGCGGCGTCGTCCGGGCTCAGATCCATGGGGATCTGCCGCAGCAGTACGGTGCTGTCGCCGAATTCCTCCAGCTGGAAGCCCAGCTCCTCCAGCATCGGCCCATTGCTCAGCAGCTCTCCCGCTGCCGTGGGCGTCAGGCGGACCGCCAGGGGCGAAAGCAGGGTCTGGCCGGTGATGGCCTCTTGGTTGGCCTTCAGCTTCTCAAACAGGATCCGCTCGTGGGCGGCGTGCTTGTCGATGAGAAAGGCATCCTCCCCCTGCTCCACCAGGATATAGGTGCGGTACAGCTCTCCCACCAAATGCCAGTCCGGCACAGCAGGCATTTCCAGCTCCTGCTGGACTTCCTCCGGCGCTTTGGGCGTCGGCTCCGATGCCGGTACTTCGGGTACCGGCTCCCGGACTTCGGGCAGCGGGGGCAGTTCCTCCGCCGCAGGCGGCACGGGGGCCGGGTCTGTTTTGCGGGGCGGCAGGGGGATCTCCCCGCCGGGGGTCATCACCGGGGAGCGGAGCACCGCCGTCTGGGGAATGTGCTTGGGCAGCATCGCCGCCGCTGCGGCAGCTGCCTGGGGCTTGGGCTGGGGCGCGTCCGCCATGGCGGCGGAGAAGGTCTTGTATTCCTCCGGGGTCATGGTGCGGAAGAAGCTCTGCCGGGGGGACGCCTGTCGGTGCGCGGCGCTCTGGGGCGCTTCGGCGGGCGCGGCGGTGTGGGGCTTTGCAAACTGCACGGCGGGCCGGTCGGGGGTCTTGTTCAGCGCGGCCAGCACGCCGTAGTGTACGCAGTCGAAAACGCTCTTTTCATTCAGAAATTTGACCTCCGTCTTGGCCGGGTGAACATTCACATCCACCGCGTTGGCCGGAAGCTGCAAATGGAGCACACAGGCGGGGAATTTGCCCACCATCAGCTGATTGCGGTAGGCCTCCTCCAAAGCGGAGATCAGCAGCCGGGATTTTACCGGCCGGTCGTTGACAAAAAAGGTCTGGAAATTCCGGCTGGGCCGGGAATCCGAGGGCTTGGACACATAGCCGGACAGGGTATAGCTGTCCCAGCTGCTCTGAACGGGGGCCATGGCCGCAAATTCCCGGCCATACACGCAGTACACCGCCGCCTGCAAGGAGCCGTCGCCGGGTGTAGAGAGAATGGTTTTGCCGTCGCGCACCATCTGGATGGCTACCTGAGGATGGGCCAGGGCCTGCAGCTGCACCGCCGCCGTGACCCGGCTGCCCTCCACGGAATCGGACTTCATAAATTTCATCCGGGCGGGGGTATTGTAAAACAGGTCGCGGATGATGATGGTGGTGCCGTCGGGACACCCGGCCTCGCTCTGCTGGGTGACCACGCCCCCGTCCAGGTGGAGGCTGGTGCCGGAGATGTCCCCGGTGGGCTTGGTCATCAGGTCGATGCGGCTGACGGAGGCAATGGCAGCCAGGGCCTCACCCCGGAAGCCCATGGTGGAGATCTCACCCAGATCCTCCGCCCGGCGCAGCTTAGAGGTGGCATGGCGCAGGAAGGCGGTTTTGGCGTCCTGGGGCTCCATGCCGCAGCCGTTGTCCGTCACCCGCAGGAAGGTCATGCCGCCGTCGCGCATTTCTACGGTCACCTTGGTCGCTCCCGCGTCCACGGCGTTTTCCAGCAGCTCCTTGACCACGCTGGCCGGACGCTCCACCACCTCACCGGCGGCGATCAGGTTGGCGATATGGGACGGGAGCTGAATAATTGCAGGCATAAAAATCACCTCACGATAAAGGTATCAAAGCATTTGAAAAGCGGTCAGCATTGCCACCGCGTTGATGCAGGCATGGATCAGCATAGAGGTCACGATGCTGCCGGTGGCCTCCATGCCCGCGGCGAGCACGATGCCCGCCGGGATATACTGAACAAAGCACATCAGGAGCCGGGCCGCGGAAAAGCGGCCCACGTACCCGGTCACATGAATGGCGGCAAAGGCGGCGACGGTAATGACATACGCCGCCCCCCTGCCGAACCTGCGGGCGCTGCGGAACACAAGTCCACGGAACAGCAGCTCCTCGCTGACGGGGGCCAGCAGCACCGTGGCGACTGCGGTCAGCACCGGGCTGCTTCTGAGAAAGCCCAGAATGGAATTGTCGTTTACATTGGTAAAATCCGGGTCCACCGCGAAAATGGCCGCGCCCAGCGCCGACGCCGCCAGGTAATAAACACCCAGGCAGGCCGCCACGGTCATAAGCGCCCGGCGGGTCTGCCGCCGGAAAATACGGAGGCTCCCCAGCAGAAAGCGGCGGAAAATAAGAGCCGTGGCGCAGGCGCTCACCAGGTGATACAGGAAATTGATCTTCATCAGTCCCAGCGGGGCCGCCAGGGCCAGAATGACCGACCCCAGAAGCAGGTACTGGATCGCCATCCAGGTCCAGCCGAGGACGGATTCTTTTTTCGTCAGTGTCATCCCAGCATCTTCCTCAGCTTATACAGCTCGTTCATGGCCTCGATGGGGGTCAGGGTCTCCACATTGATGGCACGCAGGGCGGCGGCGATCTGCTGCCGCGCCAGCTCCTCCATGCTCACCTGGTCGTCCTTGGCAGGGGCCGGGAGGCTCACCGGGGCGACCCCGTCCTCCAGCTCCGCCAGAATTTCTCTGGCCCGGGCGACCACGGCGGCGGGCAGCCCGGCAAGCTTTGCGACCTCAATGCCGTAGCTGTCATCGGTGGCGCCAGGGACGATGCGCCGCAGGAAGATCATCTGCTCCCCCCGCTTCTTCACGGCGATGTTATAGTTCTTCACGTTGGGCAGCCGCTCCTCCATGGTGGAAAGCTCATGGTAATGGGTGGCAAACAAGGTCTTTGCCCCCAGCTTCTTGGGATTGGCCGCGTATTCCAGCACGGCCCGGGCAATGGCCATGCCGTCGTAGGTGGAGGTGCCCCGGCCGATCTCGTCCAGGATCAGCAGGCTGCGGCTGGTGGCGTATTTCAATATAGAGGCCACCTCCGCCATCTCCACCATGAAGGTGGACTGCCCGGAGGCCAGGTCGTCGCTGGCACCGATCCGGGTGAACACCCGGTCCACCAGGCCGATGCGGGCGCTGCGGGCCGGGACAAAGGAGCCCATCTGCGCCATCAGCACGATCAGCGCCACCTGACGCATATAGGTGGATTTACCGGCCATGTTGGGGCCGGTGATAATGGCCACCTGATTGTCCGCCGCCCCCAGCTCCGTGCTGTTGGGAACGAACAGGGTGTCCTTCAGCATGGCCTCTACCACAGGGTGGCGGCCGTCGGTAATGGAGATCTCCTGTCCCAGGCTGATCTCCGGGCGGCAGTAGCCCCGCTCCGCGGCCACGGAGGCCAGGGAGCACAGCGCATCCACCGCCGCCACGGCGGTGGCCGTCAGCTGCACCCGCTCCGCTCCCTGGGCAAGGTGATTGCGCAGGCGGGTAAAGATCTCATATTCCAGGGCAGTGAGCCGGTCCTTGGCGGTGAGCACCTGGTTTTCCAGTTCCTTCAGCTCCTGGGTGATGTAGCGCTCACAGTTGGCCAGGGTCTGCTTGCGGATATAGCGGTCCGGCACCTGGTCGATAAAGGATTTGGATACCTCAATATAATAGCCGAACACCCGGTTATAGCCCACCCTCAGGGTGCGGATGCCGGTTTTCTCCCGTTCCTCCGCCTCGATGGAGGCGATGGTGCCGGAGCCACCCTCCATAATGTCGCGCAGCTTATCCGCCTCCGCGTCCGCCCCCCGGCGGATGATGCCGCCCTCCCGGACGGTAAGGGGGGGCTCCTCCACGATGATCTTCTCGATCAGGTGCACATAATCGCCCATGGGGTCGATGCCGTGGTCCAGCTGAGTCAGCATGGGGGCTTTCAGCTTGGCCAACTGCTCCTTTACCTGGGGCAGTGCCCGGAATCCCCGGGCCAGGCCCAGCAGATCCCGGCAGTTGACGGTGCCGGTGACCACCCGGGTGATGACCCGCTCCAGGTCGGTCACCTGCTTCAGCGCCTCCTCCAGCTCGCCGCGGACGATGGGGCTTTGCACCAGCTCCTCCACGGCGGCCTGCCGCCGGGTGATCTCGCCGGCGTCCAGCAGGGGCTTTTCCAGCCAGCCCCGGAGCAGCCGCCCGCCCATGGGGGTGTGGGTCTTGTCCAGCACCCACAGCAGCGTGCCCCGCTTCTCCTTGGAGCGCAGGGTCTCCGTCAGCTCCAGGTTCCGCCGGGCGTCCATGTCCAACTCCATAAATTTGCCACCGGTGTAGTATTGCAGGCGGCGGATGTGGGCCAGGTCGTTCTTTTGAAGGTTCAGCAGGGTTTGCAGCAGCGCGCCGCTGGCAACGGCGGCCAGGGGGTAGGTGGCCAGGCCCAGCTTTTCGATGGGCGCTTTGAAGTGGCTTTGCAGCAGCTGCTCGCAGGCCTCCTGGCGGAACAGCGCTTCCTCCCCCTCGTCCACGCAGCAGCTCAGGCGGTGGTAAAGGGCGTCGTGGATCCCGTCGCAGTCCACATTCTCGCCCCAGCGCAGCACCTCGCTGGGGGAAAACCGCCCCAGCTCCGAGGCCACGGAGGCCGCGTCGGCGCAGGTGGTGGCATAAAACGCGCCGGTGGATACGTCGCAGAAGGCCAGACCGTAGCGGTGATTCTTTCCATAGATGCAGGCCATGTAGTTATTCTTGTTTTCGTCCAGCATGCAGCTTTCCGTCACGGTGCCGGGGGTGACGATGCGGGTGATGTCCCGCTCCACCAGACCCTTGGCCGTGGCCGGGTCCTGCATCTGCTCGCACACGGCCACCTTGTAGCCCTTCTGCACCATGCGGGCAATGTAGGCATCCACGCTGTGATAGGGCACGCCGCACATGGGGGTCTGCTCCTCCTTGGGCTTGCCCCGGTCCCGGGTGGTCAGGGTCAGATCCAGCTCCCGGGCGGCCAACACGGCGTCCTCGTTGAACATTTCATAGAAGTCGCCCAGGCGGAAGAACAGCACGCTGTCTTTGTTTTTCTCTTTCAGCGCCCGGTACTGCTGCTGCATGGGGGTCAGCTCTGTGTCTTTCGCTGCCATTGATGTTCCTCCTTTGGGTCTATTCCGCCAGCGTGCCCACCAGGCTCCAGGTGGTTGCGCCTGTGATCTCGATTTGCCGGAAGGAGCCGATCAGGCTGTCATCTCCGGGGAAGCGCACCAGCCTGCCGCCCTCGGTGCGGGCGGTGAGATTGTCGCCGTCCCGGCCGTCCACCAGGCAGCGCATTACCTTTCCGATGTAGCCCCGGTGGGTCTGCTCGGAGATGGCGTTCTGCACCGCGCACAGCCGGTCGAACCGGCGGTTCTTTTCCGCCTTGGACGTGGGGTCGTCCATGGACGCCGCCGGGGTGCCGGTGCGGGGGGAGAAAATAAAGGTGAACAGGCTGTCGTAGTGCACCTGCTGGATCAGGGACACGGTCTGCTCGAATTCCTCCTCCGTCTCTCCGGGGAAGCCCACGATCACATCGCTGGTCAGCACCAGCTCCGGCATCACGGACTTGGCATAATTCACCTTTTCCAGATACGTTTCCCGGTCGTAATGCCGGTTCATGGCCTTGAGCACCCGGCTGGAGCCGGACTGGAAGGGAAGATGGAGCTGCTTGGCGATCTTGGGATAGCGGGCCATGGTATCAAAGAGTTTCGGGGAGGCGTCCCTGGGGTGGCTGGTCATAAAGCGGACCAGGAACTCACCGGGCAGCTGGGCGATCTGGGCCAGCAGGTCCGCAAAGTCCACGCCCTGCCCCAGGTCCTTGCCGTAGGAATTCACGTTCTGCCCCAGCAGAGTGATCTCCTTGGCTCCGTTTTCGATCAGGCCGCGGCACTCTTCCAGGATGCATTCCGGCCTGCGGCTGCGCTCCCGCCCCCGGACATAGGGGACGATGCAGTAGGTGCAGAAATTGTTGCACCCGTACATGATGGACACCCAGGCCTTCAGCCCGGAATCGCGCACCTGGGGGATGCCCTCGGCGATGGAGCCCGGCTCCTCCTGGACATAGAACACCCGCCCGGGTTTTGTCAGCACATTGTATAGAATTTCCGGGAACTGCCACAGATGATGGGTGGAAAAAACGCCGTCCACATGGGGGTAGCTCTCCTTGACGCGTTTGGACACCTTTTCCTCCCCGGCCATGCAGCCGCACAGGAAGATCTTCTGCCCCGGATGGCGGCGCTTGGTATGGGTCAGCGCCCCCAGATTGCCGAACACCCGCTGCTCGGCATGCTCCCGGATGGCGCAGGTGTTCATGATTACCACATCCGCCCCCTCGGCCTGGGAGCCGATGGCGTAGCCGCACTGGGCCAGATATCCCCGGAGCTTTTCGGAATCCGCCTCATTCTGTTGGCAGCCGTAGGTCTCCACATAGGCGACGGGCGTGATCCCCTGCCGGGCCCAAAGGGCCGCGACGGCATCGCAATAACCGAATTGCGCGTCCAGTTGCTCCTGAGAGATGACGGTGGTTTTTGTATTCATGGCAATTCTCCTGATCCTGATAACTTCTCGACTTTAAATGATACCATTTTTTCCGCCCTTTTTCAAGGAAAACTTTGAAGATCCACGGCGGAAAAGCCCCGCAGCTTTTATGCTGCGGGGCTTGGAGGGAAAAACGGGATTATTCGGCGGTCTCGGCGTCCGCGAAGGTCAGGGTGCCCAGGATCACACCGGCGGTCTCCATGAAGTCGCCGTCGGAGGCGGGCACGAAGGCAAAGACATACACGCCCAGGTCCACGGGGTCCTTCACCACGAAGCAGGTGGCGTCGTGCTCGGCATCCACATAGCCGAGGATGATCTTGTCGGCAGCCTCCAGGGTGAACACATTCTCTTCACCGTAAGCGGCCTTGAAGCCTTCTGCCAGCTCCTCCTCGGAGGCGTCCTTCTCCATCGGGGTGTAGGCGAACTGAATGGTGTGGGTCTGATCCTCGTCGGTCAGGATGTAGTAGATGCCCTGCTCGGCCAGCTCATCGGACACCTCATACTCGGACAGGCTGGTGGGCAGGTAGATGACGAAGTTCTCAAAGTCCACCCACTCGCCCTCAAAGGGAGGCTCGGTCTCGCCCTCGGCTTCCTCCGCATAGGCAAAGGGAACCGCCAGGAGCATTAGCATCGCCAGGAGGATCGCGGTCAGTTTCTTCATTGTTGTTTCCATCCTTTCAAAATTAATGTCTGATTATTATACCACATGTTCACAATTTTGTCAATATTTTTGTTGGCTGGTCACAGCATTGCCGAGCCGCCGGTGACGATCCAGCAGGCCAGGGCGGCGGTGGTGAACGCGCCCACGGCGGCGGTGCCGGTGCGGCGGTAGCAGTAGGTCCCCAGCAGGCTGAATACCAGCACCTGGGGCACAAACACGATCAGCAGCGACATAAAGGGGCCGCCGAAGGTGGAGCCGAACAGGATATCCGCGCCGGGACCGATACCGGCAAAGAACGGGATGTACTCCAGCAGCACGATGAGCAGCAGCCCTCCTGCCATAATGAGGAAGCTGCGCCACCAGCAGCCCAGGAAGCCCCGCAGCCCCGGCAGATACGCCGCGTTGGTGCGCTGCATGGCAAAGACCTTGCCGGTGCTGAGCAGATAAAACAGGGCAAAAATGGGGAAATACACCCAGAACTGCACCAGTCTCGCCTGGGTAAAGGGGCGGAAGAAAGGCCAGATGAACCGCAGGTCCAGGTCAAATTTCCACTGGCACAGGGCATTCACTCCGTATACCAGGCCCACCATGGCGGCGGAGATCACCAGGCATGCCGCATACATGCCGAAATCCACCCGCTCCGGCTTCCGGGCGGAGGAAAGGCCCATATCATGCAGGGTCAGGAACCGGCCCCGCTTCTTGGCGCCGCGGCGGGCAATGCCGTTGGTCAGCAGCATCACCAGGATCAGCAGGGCATACCAGGCCACGAAGCCGTTGCCGATGGTCATGCGGAAAATGCTCTCCGGCAGGGGCAGCAGGCCGTGGCCCAGCTGGGTCATAAAGGGGAAGCTCAGCCCCGCGATCAGAATGGAGATGATCGCTCCGCGCCACCATTTCCCCTTGGAGGCCAGTTCATCCCCGCTGGGCAGAGGCTGGGCCGCGGCCCGCAGCGGCTTCAGGCGCAGCAGCAGCTCCATCAACGGGAGCATGGCGCACAGAGTCAGCAGCATGGCGGCAAAGGTCAGCCATTCCTTTGCCATCGCCACCTGCTCCCGCGCCGGAATGTCCAGGCTCAGGCCGATGGCGTCATGGAGCCAGTCCATGGCGGCGGACAGGCCCTTGGCATTGTGGGTGGTCAGCCGGTGGTTGGTATTCAGCAGCTCCATCCGGCGGGCGGTGCCGTCCTCAAAGCTGCCGAAGGTGGTATCCCAGGCAGCGTGATCCGCGTCGGTGCCCAGGAACTGGGTGCGCAGATCGCTTTTCAGCAGCACGTCGTCCACATTGTTCTGATAATCCCTGAAATAGCTGAATTCATCATATTTTGCCTGCAACAGCAGCACATTGTTGAAATGAATGTTCTCGCTGTCGTAGGCGCTGGGGTAGAACAGCTCGCCGCATTGCAGCACCACCGCCCGGGGGGCGATATCCGACCCGGCGTAGGCCGCTGCCACGCTCCAGCTGCTCCAGGTGCCCATGGAATGCCCGCTGACCGCCAGTCGGCCGCTGTCCACATTGGCAAGCTCCGACAGCAGCCGGTAGGCGTCCACGCCGCCGCAGGAGCTGTCCGTGATCGCATTGCCCTGGCTGTCCCGGCTGTACAGGGGATCAAAGAAGGAGAGGTTGGAGAAATTCATCATCACCCGGTAGCGGATGGGCCCGCCGATGTCCTTTAAGGTGCTGCCGGGCGCGCCGTAGTTCACGCTGAGCTTGTGATCGACATAGCCCCGCTCCCGCAGGCCGATTTGGGTACTGCCGTGGCCGTATTCGTCCAGGGCCAGCACCACCGCGCCCCGGCGGGCCAGCTCGATGGCATAGGCGGCGCAGGTCTCATGGTCATTCTGATAGCCGTGGAGCAGCAGAACGCCGGGGGCCTTCTGCGCCTCGGTGGCAGTCAGCGGCGTATAGAGCTTGTAGGTCAGGCTGCCGCTTTCCGTTTGCAGCACGCCGTCGGTGACGTTTACCGCGCCGCCGCTGCGCTGTAAGCCGTCGGCAAAGGCCATGCACACCAGCGCCCCGCACAGCAGCAGCGCCAGCAGGATCACCCAAAACAGGGGCTTTCGCTTCATTGTTCATCCGTCCTTTCTATCCGTCCGTATTCTCCTCAGGCAATACGAGTATAGCATCCAAAAAGGGGGCTTTCAAGTATTTTCACAAAAGCTGTTGATTTTCTTAAACGTTTTTTGTATAATAATGAACAGAAAATGTGTTAATATCGCTTCGAAACCAATTAAATCAGAACGTGAAAGGAGTCCATCCCCATGATGCACTATTATGCAAGCACCACCCCCGACGTGACCCCCAGTGAGCAGGCCCACAGCGACTTCGTCCGCGCCATTGCCGGCGAATGCATGGTCCTGCTGGAAAATGACGGCACACTGCCCCTGTCCGGGCCCCAGAAGGTCGCCCTGTACGGCAACGGCGCCCGCGCCACCATCAAGGGCGGCACCGGCAGCGGCGAGGTCAACAGCCGTTACAGCGTATCCGTGGAGCAGGGCCTGGAGGAGGCCGGCTTCACCGTGACCACCAAGGACTGGCTGGCCGCTCAGGATCAGGCCGTCCAGGCGGAGATGGGGGCGTACATGGCCACCATCCGTCAGCGGGCAGAAGCCATGGGCGTGCCCGAATTCGTGGTGATGTTCAACGAGCATTTCATTCCCAAGGCTCTGGCCCCCTTCCAGAAGGCCGAGGGCAACCTGGCCATTTACGTTCTGGCCCGGAACTCCGGCGAGGGCAGCGACCGCTACGCCGCCCCCGGCGACTATGAGCTGACACAGGAGGAGACCGATCTGCTCACCGCTCTGGGCAAAAGCTATAAGCATGTGGTGCTGCTGCTGAATCTGGGCGGCATCATCAACGCCGCCGCCCTGAAGGCCATCCCCGGCATCAGCGCCTCCCTGCTGATCTCCCAGAGCGGCAACATGGGCGGACACATCGTGGCCGACGTGCTGCTGGGCAAGTCCATCCCCAGCGGCCGCCTGACGGACACCTGGGCCGCCGACTACATGGATTACCCTTCCTCCCCCACCTTCAGCCACAACAACGGCGACTGGCATGACGAGGAATATACCGACGGCATCTTTGTGGGCTACCGCTACTTTGATACCTTCAACGTCACCCCCGTCTATCCCTTTGGCTACGGCCTGAACTATACGGAGTTCGCCCAGCGGATCCTCTCCGCCTCTGCCGACGAGCACCGGGTATCCGTCACTGTCGAGGTGAAGAACACCGGCGCCCACCCTGGCCGGGAGGTGGTGCAGGTCTACGGCTCCGCCCCCAGGCAGGGCCTGGAGAAGCCCATGCAGGTGCTGTGCGGCTTCGGCAAGACCCGGCTGCTCCAGCCCGCCGAGGCCCAGGCGCTCACCGTCAGCTTCGACCTGACCAATCTGGAAAGCTACGATCCGGCCAAGGCCGCCTATGTGCTGGAGGCGGGCGAGTACATCATCCGCGTCGGCCGTCACAGCCGGGATACCCACATTGCCGCCCTGCTGCGGCTGGACGGCACCGCCGTCACCAAGCAGGTGAAGAACATCTGCCCGCTGGATCGGGAATTTGAGGAGATCTCCAGCGTGGGCGTCACCCCCTGGGCCCCCGCCCACGACCCGGAGGAGCGGGCCAGCGCCAAGGTGATCCCCCTGCGCGCCGCCAAGATCCCCACCGTCACCGTGACCTACGCCGGTGAGCCGGCTCCCCTGGCCCCGGCAGGCACCGACCATGTGATCACCATGGACGAGGTGCGCGGCGGAGCCTACACCATGGAGCAGCTGGTGGCCCAGCTGACCGTGGAGGAAATGGCCGAAATGTGCGTGGGCGCTGCCCGGGACAACGACAGCGTCATCGGCGCGGCCTCCAAGGCCGTCCCCGGCGCGGCGGGCGAGACCAGCATGCACCTGGCCTACCGGGGCGTGCGGGACATGACCAACGCGGACGGCCCTGCCGGTCTGCGCCTGTTCCCCCACTTCCGTACCGACGCCGAGGGCAATGTGATGCCCGGCGCTCAGGCCATCGGCGGCGCTGCCGAGACCTACGGCGAGAAGCAGCCCGGTGAAACGGACTACTATCAGTACTGCACCGCCATTCCCATCGCCTGGCTGCTGGCCAGCTCCTGGGACATGGAGCTGATTGAAAAATGCGGCGACGTGGTGGGCGCGGAGATGGAAGTCTTCGGCGTGCGCGTCTGGCTGGCCCCCGGTATGAACATTCACCGCAACCCCCTGTGCGGCCGGAACTTCGAATACTACTCCGAGGATCCCCTGCTCAGCGGCCTGTGCGCGGCGGCGGACGTGCGGGGCGTGCAGAAGCACCCCGGCGTGGGCACCAGCATCAAGCACTACTTTGCCAACAACCAGGAAGACAACCGCATGTTCTGCAACGCCCACATCAAGGAGCGGGCCATCCGGGAGATCTACCTGCGCAACTTCGGCGTATGCATCCAGGCCTCCCAGCCCATGACCATCATGACCAGCTACAACCTGATCAACGGCGTTCACGGGGCCAACTGCTACGATTCCATCACCTGCTACGCCCGGGAGGAATGCGGCTTCAAGGGCTACGTGATGACCGACTGGTTTACCAGCAACATGAAGGTCGCCACCGCCCTGGCCAAGCCCGACCTGAAGTACCCCTGCGCCTCCAGCCCCCTGTGCGTATACGCGGGCAACGACGTGCAGATGCCCGGCTGCAACGGCAACATCACCGATATCATCGACGCCGTGAAGGACGGGAGCCTGCCCATCGGCTATCTGCAGCGCTGCACCCAGCGCCTGCTGGAGACCGACCTGAAGTGCGCCAGTTTCCCCGACGCCGGTTCCTACATTGCCGGCATGGAGCTGCACGACTTCGTCAGCCAGGAGTAATCCTTCTACAAATCACCAGCAACCGAGCGGCCCAGGCCGCTCGGTTTTGCGATCAGGCGCGCCCGTTGGGGGTCAAGGAAGCACTGAGCCAATCGGCAAAAGGACCGCTGACCAGCCGCAGGCGATCGGTTCAGCGTTTCCTATAAAATATAAACAAATTATGTATATTTGTTTTTCCAGGGGAAAAAGCTTGTTTTTATAGTAGCGGTGTGGTAGACTAAGGCAACACCGCACAATTTGACAAGAAGCCCCAGCCTGGATTTTTGACTCAATTCAAAGTTTGGAAAACGAAGGAA
>ENA-OUQF01000310-OUQF01000310.1-human-gut-metagenome-genome-assembly--contig:-NODE-310-length-40094-cov-6.978521_pt1 | contig 40094 bp, 38 predicted proteins | sample MGYA00237947_ERZ548826 | MGnify/ENA primary metagenome ERZ548826 (study PRJEB26490, sample SAMN05194701) | human gut metagenome | biome: terrestrial biome; feature: human-associated habitat; material... | reverse complement strand
ATTATCATCTCGTTCTGCCCTCTGTACACCTTCAGCACACCGGGTATCATCGCCCAAAGGCCGCCTGCCACGGCGCCGGCTATAAGGCATATTATTATGGCGGGCAGCCCGGTAAAGCCGCATTGGGTGGCTATCACGGTGCACACCACGGAGCCCATTATAAACTGGCCCTCGCCGCCCAGGTTGAACACGCCGCACTTATAGGCAAAGCAGGCGCAGAGGCCGGTGAATATCAGCGGGGTGGAGCGGGAGAGCGTGGTGCCTATGTTCCTTACGCTGCCGAAGGCGCCCTTCCAGAGAGCCTGCAGCGCCACGGCAGGGTTCGCGCTCAGCGCCGCCATTATTATGCAGCCTATGAGAAAGGCCAGTATTACGGATATTATGGGAACCAGCAGGCTTATCATCCTGGTGTTTTTCATGCCGTCCTCCTTACTTGCCCGCCATGGCAAGGCTTATCTCCTGTATGGGAGGGTTCTTGCCCGGGTATTCACCCATTACCTGCCCCTCGAACATGACCACTATCCTGTCCGAAACCTCCAGTATCTCGTCAAAGTCCGCGCTTATGAGCAGCACGCCGCAGCCCCTGTCCCGTGCCGCTATCATGCTGTCATGCACGAAGCGGGTAGCGCCTATGTCAAGGCCGCGGGTAGGATGTACCGCCACCAGCAGGTCCGGGTTGCCCTCAAGCTCACGGGCCAGTATCACCTTCTGCTGGTTGCCGCCGGAAAGATTCCTTGCCTCCTGCTCCACGGATACGCAGCGTATGTCGTACTTTTCGCGCATCTCCTCGGCATAGCCCTTAATGGCCTTTTTTTTCAGAAGCAAGCCCTTTTTCTTTGAAAACTCCGGCTTTTCGGTGGACTTGAGCACTATATTGTCGCTTATGGACATACTGCCTATGAGCCCCATCTTGTTGCGGTCCTCAGGTATATGGGATACCCTCTCCTCTATAAAGCCCTCCGGCGAGAAAACGGCTATCTTTTTATTCTTAAGGTCCAGCTCGCCGCCTTCAGGAACAAGCACGCCGGTAACTATTTGGGCAAGCTGGCTCTGACCGTTGCCGTCCACGCCCGCTATGCCCACTATCTCGCCTCTTCCAACGGTGAGGCTGACTCCGTCGAGGCCGTTATGCTTGGAAGCCTTGCAGTAATCCACGTTTCTGAGCGCTATTACCGGTTCCCCCGGCTGCTCGATCTTTTCATAATGGGAGGGGGCAAGCTCCCTGCCTATCATAAGGTTCGCAAGCTCCTCGCCGGTAGTCTCGTCCCTGCTGAGGGTACATATGCTCCTGCCCGCCCGTAGTATGGTTACGCGGTCGGATATATGCAGCACCTCGCGCATCTTATGGCTTATGAATATTATGCTCTTTCCCTCGGCGGTAAGCTTGTTCATTACCTTGAACAGCCCTTCCACCTCTATGTCCGTCAGCGCGGCCGTGGGCTCGTCCAGCACCAGCAGCTCTGCGCCCCTGTACAGCGCCTTGAGTATCTCTACCCTTTGCTGAGCGCCTACCGCTATCTCGGTTATGGGCTTATCCAGCTCCACCTCAAGGCCGTACTGATCCGCCAGCTTCTGTATTTCCCTGCGGCGGGCGTCCTTGTCTATGAATATGCCCTTTGTATTGCGGTCGCCCAGTATTATATTTTCCAGCACCGTCATGGCCTCCACCAGCATAAAATGCTGATGTACCATGCCTATGCCCTGCTTTACCGCCTGTGCAGGTGAATCTATACGCACCTTTTTGCCGTGTATGTATATGCTTCCCTCCGTAGGCTGGTAAAGGCCGAACAGCACGTTCATCAATGTGCTCTTTCCGGCGCCGTTCTCGCCCAGCAGAGTATGCACCTCGCCCTTGCGGACATCAAAGCTGATGTCCCGGTTCGCGTACATATCTCCAAAGCGCTTGGTAATATGTTCCATTCTTAGGATTTCTTCCATCGGCCCGACCCCTTCAGTATGTTTGATTCTTTGCCCTGACTGGCAGTATATTTATATTTTAAAAATGTGAATATAATCCGGTATTGCTGAAGCATGTAATCTAACAAATGATATTAATTCTACAAAAATTTTTAGCTATTGTCAATGCTTTGGCGCAATAGAAGGGCTTCTATTATCCCGATTTTGTAACCATGCTATATGATGCAGACATAAATGTTAATTCAGCAATGTAGTGAGATAAGCTGCGCAATTTATTGTACCTTATCGCTGCCGCACCTAAGGTAGACTATATGGTTAATCATAAGCTGGAGTGTGGCAGGATTGCTGACCACAAGCGATGTTCTCAAACATGAATAATGAAAATATGCGATATTTAAAAGTTGGAATAGCGATTGTTATAGATAAAGTGAATAACGAGTTGACATGATACATAATTGCTATTTCCAATTTCTGTTTTTACGTTATAGAATACATCTATACCATGTCTGCATTGTGCGGATGTAAAAAGAACAGGAGAATTATAATGAAGAAATTCCTTTCACTGGCATTGGCCCTGATAATGGCCCTTGCCATGTTTGCCGGCTGTGCCCAGCAGGGTGCAGAGAACGCTGCGGAAGAACCTGCCGCCGCAGAAGCGCCTGCTGAAGCTCCGGCCGAGCAGCCCGCCGAAGAGGCTGCTGCCGCTACAGTATTCCCATTAACCGTAAAGGATCAGCTGGGCAACGAAGTGACCCTTGAGCATGCTGCAGAGCGCATCGTCTCCGGTTACTATATCTCTTCCTCCACCTGCATTGCCCTTGGCCTCAAGGATAAGCTGGTAGCTACCGAGGAAAAGATCGACAAGCGGCCCATATATAAGCTTGCTGCTCCCGAGCTCATCGGCAACGTAGGCAACGTAGGCTCCGCCAAGGCCTTTGACCTCGAAGCGTGCATAGCCGCCGAGCCCGACCTCGTAATATTGCCAAAGAAGGCTAAAGACTATGCCGCTACTCTTACCGAGATGGGCATACCTGCAATAGTCGTTAACCCTGAGAGCCACGAAAAGCTGGTCGAGATGGTAAACCTTATAGCGCAACTTACTGGTGCAGAGGAGAAAGCCAAGGCGCTGACCGCCCGCTATGATGAAGTAATGAAGAAGGTAGAAGGACTTACCGCAAACATAGCCGATGCCGACAAGCCCACAGTATATATGTGCGGCACCAGCTCCTACCTCACAACCGCGCCTAAGGATATGTATCAGGCATCAATCGTAACCTCCGCGGGCGGCAAAAACGCAGGCGATTCTCTGGAGGGAGACTCCTGGACCGACATATCATACGAGCAGCTTATCGCCATGAACCCCGATGTGATAATCATACCCACCAATAACATGGCAAACGGCCAGCCCGACTTTACTGCCGACGAAGTGATGTCGGACGAGCAGCTTAAGGAAGTCGCCGCCGTAAAGAACGGCGCGGTGTACAATATGCCCACAGGCTTTGAAGCATGGGATTCACCGGTTCCCTCCGGCGTTCTGGGCATGTTGTGGATGACCGCCAAGCTGCATCCCGAAGTATACACCATGGAAGAGTTCGCCGCTGACGCAGCCGACTTCTACAAGACCTTCTACGGCTTCGATATGGATACTTCTTCCATACTGGGCGAGACCGTTGAAAAGGCAGCATAACGTTTCAGATAATATAAATTAGTGAACAGCAAAATAAAAAACAGGCTTACGCCAATACTGTTTGCAGTTATTACCGCAGCCGTAATCACGGCTGCGGTGGTTTCGGTTTGCGTAGGCAAATACACCATTACGACTGCCGATATACAGGCCATACTTAAGGGAGAGCAGGTTCAGGAGATGACCCGCAAGGTATTCACTACCCTGCGCCTGCCCCGCACAGTAATGGCGTTGATAGCCGGCATAGGTCTCGGCATTGCCGGCAGCGTATATCAGATAATATTCAAGAACCCCCTTGCATCACCTGACATCATAGGCATAGCGGGGGGCGCCAACCTCGGCGCGGCTGTAGCCATAGTATCCGTATCCACCTCCGGCATGATTGCCATAGCGGCAGGCGCCTTCTGGGGAGGGCTTATCGCCGTGGTGTGCGTTATGCTGCTGGTCAAGGCTACCCGATCCCGGTCAACGTCAACCTATGTCCTGGCGGGCATAGTAATAAACGCCATATCAAAGGCTGTTATAATGGCCCTTAAGTACTTTGCGGATCCGGAAAATGAGCTTGCCGCTATGGAATACTGGGAGATGGGTACCTTCGGCAATACAACCCTGTCCAAGCTTCTATCGATACTGCCTATGTTCCTCATTGGCCTTGTAGGCATACTGCTGCTAAGGAGGCAGATAGAACTGATGTCACTGAGCGACAATGAATGCAGGGCCTTAGGCGTGAGGCTGCGGCCTGTCCGCGCGGCAGTGCTGGCGCTGTCTACCCTGATGGTAGGCTCTATAATAAGCGTCACCGGTCTTATATCCTTCGCGGGGCTCATAGCGCCCCATACGGCGAGACTGATGCTCCGCCGCAACGATTCAACTACGATAATAATGAGCGGCCTTGTGGGGGCATTCGTCGTGCTGACGGCGGATATACTGGCCCGTGTACTGTACAGTGCCGAACTTCCCATATCCATACTCACCACCGTAATAGGAGTGCCAATACTCATATACTTCCTCTGCGCGAGGGGAAAGGATGTATCGTGAGCGGGCTGTTTTCACTTGATAAAGTAAAAATCTCATACGGCAAAAACGAGATAGTGCACGGCGTAAGCATGGACATAGCCAAGGGCGAGTTCTACGCCCTCCTGGGACTGAACGGCAGCGGCAAGACCACAATACTCCACGCCTGCTGCGGTTTTCTGCCAATGGAGGGCAGCTGTATAGCGGCAGATACCGAGTGTAAGGGACTCAACGAGAAAAAGCGGGCCAGGCTTATATCATTTATACCTCAGATTTGTAGCCTGCAGGGAGGACGCACCGCCCTCGATGTGGTGCTGATGGGTTTCAACTCACAGCTGGGCCTGCTGGAATCCTCATCGTCTGTGCATAAGCGTGCGGCACTTGCCGCAATGGAGCGGCTGAACTGCGCGGAGTTCGCAGAAAAGGACTTTGGCGCTTTAAGTCAGGGCCAGCGGCAGATAGTGATACTTGCCCGGTGCATTGTGCAGGATTCCCCCGTGATGCTCATGGACGAGCCGGACAGCGCGCTGGACTTTCTGAACAGGCACATGGTACTCTCGAAGATACGGGAGCTTATAAAGGAAGAAAATAAGGCGGGGCTTATAACCCTCCACGATCCCAACTTCGCCATGGCCTACTGCGACAGGCTGCTGCTGTTAAAGGAGGGCCGTCTCGTGGGCGAGCTGGATATGCGGCGTGCCAAAGCGGATGAGGTAAAGAAGAAGCTTTCACTGATATACGGCGACATAGAGCTTCTGCAAAGCGGCGACAGCTTCCTGATGGGCAAGGCGCTATGAAAAACAGCATAGACCGTGAAATATGGCGGCTGCTGTGGCCGGTGCTGCTGCTGACGCTTGCGCAAAAGCTGGGTTCAGCCTTTGAGGGCATACTTGTAAGCGTGAACAGTTCACAAGAGCTTGCGGTAATGGGCATATGCGGGCCGTATATAACCATTATCACTACGGTGAGTTACGGCCTCGGCATAGCCGCCAACGCCGCCACCGGCAGGGCGTATGCGGATAGAAGCTGGGAAGCTTCACACAAGGCCTGCGTCCGCGCATTCCTTCTGCTGACGCTTATATCCGGGCTTACAATGTCTCTGCTTGCAGGAGCGCTGCTCTACCCGGCCTTTGCCGGGCTTTCCAATATGCGTAGCCTCGGCTACCTGTACATGCTGCCGTATCTCATAGGCAGCCCGGCGCTGCTTTTATACAGCCTGCTGGTATCCTGTACCAGGGGCTTAGGAGATACAAAGTCCGGCATGTATATGACATTCATATCTGTGCTGGCGCAGTTGATCGTAAGCTATATGTGCTATAATGCATTCGACCTGCCGGGTATCGGATGGGGAACGCTTATATCGCGGCTTGCGGCCTGCGTTTACGGGGTAAAACGCTTTAAAGCCATGCTGCCGGATACCGCCGGCGACGCGCCGCTGCCCAAGGGCGCCCTTAATGGCTTCGCAGCGATCGCGCTGCCTGTTAGCCTGTCCAAAGCCGTGTCCCCTACCGGCAACGCCCTGATAAACAGCCTCATGCTTTCCTTTTCCCCGCTGCTGCTAAGTGTAAAGGGACTGGGCGGACGGCTGGAGCCGTTCTTTTACCTGCCGGCCATGGCAATGTGTTCGGTGACGGTTACAGTTATATCACGGGAAAGGGATAAGGCCGCCATAGGGCCGCTGTGCCGGAGGCTATGCCTCTGGAGTACGCTGCCGGCGGTTTGCCTTACCGCCGCAGCAGGACTTTTCAGCGGCGGCATATGGGGGCTGCTTACCCCCGACCCGGAGCTTGCGGAGGCTGGAATGGCCTATTGGAGTATATGCCTCTGTGCGTACCCCATGATAGCCATGGAAATGACGCTGACATCGGTATTGCAGGCATTGGGCAGCGGATTCCCTACCCTCGCCGCAACGGTTATAAGGGTATGGGCGGTACAGGTACCGCTGACATATCTTTTGACACGCCCCGGCATGTGGCAGAGCGGGCCGTGGCTGGCCTATCTCATAAGCAACGCCGCATCCCTGGCAATATGCGGGATATATGCGTATTCACATATTAAAAAACTAAGTACGGAGGCAATATGAACGCAATAGATATAGTCAAGGAACAGGCGGCGGCATACGACGCGGGCAAGAGCTTCGCCGTGGTTACAATAGTGCAGTCCGACGGCTCCACACCCCGAAGCAGCGGCAAGATGATAGTATACCCCGACGGCAGCTCAAAGGGCACCGTTGGCGGCGGGGCTGTCGAGCTGCTTGCCATACGGGATGCGCAAAAATGCATACAGTCCAGTGAAAACGCCTTCAAATCCTACGACCTTACATCCCCGTCATCGGATACCGGCATGACCTGCGGCGGCCATGTCAGCGTATTGATTGAGGTATTCATACCACGGCCGCTGCTGGTTATGTGCGGCGCGGGCCACGTTGGCGGCTGCATGCTGAAGCTTGCGGAGTTCGTAGGCTTCGATACCATTCTCATAGATGACAGGCCGGAGGATGCCATAGCGGACAAAATAGAGACAGCCAGCCGATTTGTAGGGGTGAAGGACTTTGAAGGCGAAATATCTGCGATGAACATACCGGCGGGAGCGTATTTCGTAATAGCTACCCACGGCCACGCCTGCGACGGGGAGGCTCTGGCAGGCGCTCTCGGCAAAAACGCCGCCTACATCGGCATGATAGGCAGCAGCAAGAAAGTCGCGGCTCTTTTTGATAAGCTCAGGGCAAAAGGAGTATCCGGTGAACAGCTGGATTCGGTATATACGCCGGTAGGCCTGGATATAGGCGGCGAAACTCCGGAGGAAATAGCCATAGCCATAATGGCGGAGATACAGTCTGTCAGATACGGCAAAAACGCAGACCACATGAAGGGAAAGGAAAAGTAGCGTGTCCCGCATACTGATAATAGACCTTACGGATAAAAGCATAAAGGAAGAAGCCGTTCCCACCGGCCGTTACGGCCGGGGCCTCGCCATGGAGCTCATACGCCGCCACTCTAAAGAGGGCTGCGAAAGGCTTTCACCCGACAACACATTCGTTGTAGTTCCCGGTCTGCTCACCGGCTGCCACGTACCCTGCGCTACCCGGGCCACAGTAGCCGCCCGGTCGGACAATGGCTTTGCGGTAACCAGCATAACCGGGGATATGCCCCAGAAGCTGGCCTCTTTGGGCATATCGGGGCTGGTGATAAAGGGCAGGTATGAATGCGGGCGCTGTGCGGTTTATATGGACGGCGATGCTGTCCGCATATTCCCCGTACCCGGGATGGACGGTCTTACCTGCGGCGATATTGTAGAGAATATCCGTAAAAAGTACGGCTCGGACTGCGCGGTCATAGGCACAGGCCCCGCCGGGGATATGCGGCTTCCGCTGAGCGGCCTCTTTACTACATACCCCGAGGGAACGCCGCGCTTCACCTGCCCGAGGAGCAGCTTCGGAGATGTGCCGGGCAGCAAGAACCTCCGGGCAGTAATAGTAAAATGCAATAAGTACTTCGGCGCTGAGTGCGCTGATGAAGAGCGGCTTATCCGGGACGGCAAGGCCCTGGCGCGGCTGATAATAGATGACCCCATATGCGGCGGCGCGCTGCCGGGACTGGGGTCCATCACCATACTTCACTTATTAAAAAACAAAAACGCCATACCTGAGCTGCCCAAGGGCAAAAAGCCCTGCAGGCCGGAGAAAGCAGGCAGACTCAACTACTGCTGCGCCCCGGGCTGCGTAATAGGCTGTCTGAACCGCCACAGTGCCGGAAACGGCCATGTGTTTTCTGCTCCTGAGGAGGCGGAGGTGCGGGCAGCGATGGCGCACTGCTTCGGCGAACTTTCGGAAGAGGAGCTGGACCGCACCGCGTCGGCACTTTCCAAACGGGGAATGTCTCTGGGCCTCAATGCTACGGAGTTCGTATATACGGCAGCCATGTATATAGAGCTCGCAAAGCTGCCCAAAACGTCAGAAACGCTGCTTTCGCTCATAGAAGAAACGGCAAGGGGCAGCGTCCCGGGGAGGCTGATAGGCGGCGGGACCGCCGCCCTCGGCAGGCTTTATCCGGATAGGGAGGATATACAGCGGCGGGTGACCAGGCCGGCAAATACCAAGGATTCCGAGCGGCGTATGAGCCTGCATAAACTCTGCCCGGAGCTTGGGGATATAGGCGATCTGGAGCTGTTATACCGGCAGATATTCATAATGGAAAATCTGGGGCTTTGCATATTCTCGTCCTTTGCCCTGATAAACAGACCTGAGGCTATGGAGCTTATGGCGAGGCTGTATTCCTGCCGCACGGGTGAAACCGTTACACCGGTGCAGCTGCTTGAATACGCGGGAGAATGCCTTGCCGCCGAAGCGGACATGGCAAAGGACAGCGCCGCCGCTTCCGTGCGCCGCAGCATACCCGAGTTCGTAAAGGTGCTATACAGGTATTTCGGTGAGGAATAGATGGAAAGAATAGCAGGCTGCCCCAACCTTCGGGATATGGGCGGAATAAAAGTAAAGAACGGATATGTGAAGCCGGGGCGGCTGATTCGCTCAGGAGCTTTGTGGCGGCTTGAGGATAAAGATATTGAAAAGCTTGGCAGCATAGCCGCAGTATACGATATGCGAAGCGAAAGCGAGCGGGCCTATCACCCCGATCCGGAGATACCCGGCGCGGAGTATATACATATACCCATAACCGAAAATGGCCGCCGCAGGTTCGTTCAGAGCAAGCGCACACTGCCGGATAAGGTAGAGGACATGTTGGAAGGCTACCGCCGTAGCGAGCCTGCATCGGCACAGCGCATGCGGGAGGTATATAGCGGTATGGTGCTGTCAGCCGATGCCGGAAGGTGCCTTGAAGGTATAATACGCACTGTGGTGGAACAGCGCGAAGGCGCGGTGATATACCACTGCTCTGCCGGCAAGGACAGGGCGGGGGTGATATCCGCCCTGCTTCTTCGCCTTCTGGGCGCAGAGGACAGCGCCATATACGCGGATTATCTATATACCAACACCGCCCTTTCCCATGAGCTGGAGGAGGCACAGTCAGCCGCCCTTGCTCTCAGCGGCGATGAGCGCGCAGCAAATTACGTTTTGGGCTTTTTCGCCGCCTGCCCCTGCTGGCTTGCTGCGGCGCTGGATACATTGGATAAAAGATTTTATTCGATAGAAGGGTATATAGCGCAAATGACAAAGGTGACGGGATGGGAGGCGGAGGAGTTTAAAAGAATATGTATAGAAAAAAGCCCGGATTAGACGGGCTCTTGTGTTAAATATGGCTACTGAAAACGCTCATGCAACGCGCCCGCGCCGGCATCGTACAGCCTTTCATATCTGAGGTATCATCTGTTCAGGAAGGATCTTTACTGCAAGTTCAGCTTTATCTACGGCTTTGGTTTCGGCTATGCCTGGGGACATTTAATCTGCATAAATATGGTTATATTGTAAAATTTTACGTTCATAAGTCGGTTAGGAGGCCGTATTTCTTGCGCAAATAAGGAATATGGTTTAAAATATAAAAGCAATATTATGTAAAGCCAAAAAGGAGGTATTGTACAATGCCGGGAACTATTAACAACGAATACGGAAAAGTTACCATCAGTGAGGATATAATCGCAACGGTGGCGGGCTATGCCGCGACTGAAAATTACGGCGTGGTAGGCATGAGCGCCAAGACCGCCACGGATGCCATACTCAAGCTGGTCGGCAGCGAGGCCAATAAGAAGCGCGGCGTGAAGGTCTCCTTCCTCGGCGATGGCGACGAGGTGGATATCGACCTGTACGTCACCATGGTCTACGGCGTTTCACTGCCCGTGGTGGCCAAAAACATGATAGACAACGTTCGCTATCGCGTTCAGGAGACTACCGGTATCAAGGTAGCCAACGTGAATATACACGTTGAAAGCATCAGCGCATAGTTTAATCAAGGGCGCATACCTTTCAACGGGCTATGCATGGAGGATATCGATTTGAATAATACTACAATAAACGGGGCGCTCCTCAAGGAGATGTTCCTGACAGGCGCTGCCCTGCTGGAAAAGAACAAGGCGTATGTGGACTCACTGAACGTATTTCCCGTGCCGGACGGCGACACGGGAACAAATATGTCCATGACAATGCAGTCTGCTGTAAAGGAAATAAAAGCCTGCAACGGCGGAAGTACGGTAGGAGAGGTAGCTGCGGCAGCATCTTTGGGCGCGCTCAAGGGAGCGAGGGGAAACAGCGGCGTTATACTTTCACAGATATTCCGCGGCTTTGCAAAGGCGCTGAAGGGCTGTGAGGAGATGGACGCGGAGCTGCTGGCCAACGCGCTGCGCATGGGTACCGAGTCCGCCTACAAGGCGGTGATGAAGCCCAAGGAAGGAACCATACTTACCGTTTCGCGCATGATAAGCACTGCGGTAGAGGGCGAGTTCAATCAGGGCGCAAACGTGTTCGGCCTTATCGACGTAATGATAGAAAGCGGCGAGGAAGCCCTGCGGCAGACGCCGGAGTTGCTGCCTGTGCTCAAGGAAGCGGGCGTGGTGGACAGCGGCGGCAAGGGTCTTATGACCATATACCGAGGCTTTAAGATGGTGGTGGACGGAGATGCCATAGACGATTATGTGGCAGAGCAGCAGGAAGCTGTTACCCCAGAGGACAACGACCTTTCGCTGGAAGACGTAAATGACATAAAGTTCGGCTACTGCACTGAGTTTTTCGTCATACATCTTGTGGAGTCCTTCACTGAGGGCGACCTGGAAAAGTTCCGTGATAAGCTCATGAAGATAGGCGACTCCGTAGTAGTTGCCCACGATGCCGACTTTATTAAGATACATGTCCACACCAACATGCCGGGCAAGGCTTTGCAGCTGGCGCTCTGCCTTGGCGAGCTGGATAAGGTCAAGATAGAGAACATGAGGGAGCAGAACCGCGCCATTCAGGAGAACATCAAAAAGAACGAGACCGAGAACGCCATGGTAGCGGTAAGCGCAGGCGAGGGCATGGACAGCGAGTTTACAGGCGCCGGCGTAGGCGTGATAATCTCCGGCGGCCAGACCATGAACCCAAGCATAGACACCATAGCAAAGGCCATACGCAAGGCTAACGCCAGGAACGTATTCGTGCTGCCAAACAACTCCAATATAATCATGGCGGCCCAGCAGGCGGCGGAGCTTTCCGACCGCAACGTAATAGTCATACCTACAAAGACCATGATGCAGGGAATGGCGGCGGCAATGGCTTATGCCCCTGAAAATACCCCGGACGTGAACCGCAAGCGCATGGAGAAGGCCGCAGCAAACGTCGTATCGGGCGCAGTTACATATGCCGTAAGGGATACCTCCTGCAACGGCCTGACTATAGCCAAGGGCGATATAATCGGCCTCAAGGACAACGCCATAACCTCCGTGGGCAAGACCGTGGAGGACGCTACGCTTTCTCTTGTGGAAAAGATGCTTGAGGACAGGGAGGAAGCTATGGTGACGCTGTACTTTGGCGAGGGCGTTACCGAGGAGCAGGCAAACGAGCTTTCCGAAAGGATCATGGCGAAGCTCCCTGATACCGAGATCATAGCCATACCCGGCGGACAGCCGCTGTATTACTACTATATATCCGTAGAATAATGCATGAATGAAGCTGACTGACAGCATAACCGATTTAAAAGGAATTGGCCCACGCAAAGCCGAAGCTTTCGGCAAGCTGGGCCTTTTTTCCATGCATGACGTTTTGTATCATTTTCCGAGAAAATATTTGGATTATTCAAAGACGTCATGCATAATGGGCGCAAAGCACGGGGACTACGTAGCTTTGGAGCTGAAGCTCAAGAGCGATCCCAAGCTTGCCCGGGTGCGCCGCGGGCTGGATATCACTACCGCACGCGCCTTTGACCAGAGCGGCGAGATCAATCTCACTTGGTATAACCAACCGTACAGAATGAAGGCGGTAGTGGCGGGCGAGTGCGTTTACGCCTGCGGCAGGGTGGACAGGATGCATGGCGTAAAGATGATAAATCCCAGCATATACCGCCAGCTGCCGGGTATACTGCCGGTATATCCTGTGTGTGCCGGCCTTTCGCAAAAGCTGCTGCGGGATACGGTCAAAGCAGTTCTTGAGGGCTGCAGTGAAGGGATAGAGGAGAGTCTGCCTGCCTCCATGCGGCAAAAGTATGGCCTTATCGGCCTTTATGATGCCCTTCGGGGCCTTCATTTCCCCGGCAATATGGAGGAAATAAAGGCGGCGCGGCAAAGGCTGGCCTTTGAGGATACGCTGATGTTCAGCCTTACGCTGTCTATGATGCAGTATAGCCTGCCGAAACGGGAGCAGCCGCTAAAGCTGGAAGGAACGATGAGCAGCTTTATAAAGCTTTTGCCCTTCGAACCGACCAACGCCCAGCTCAAAGCTATGGAGGAGATACGGCGCAATCTTGCGGGCGAACGGCTCATGAACAGGCTGCTTCAGGGAGATGTGGGCAGCGGCAAGACCGCCGTAGCGCTTTATGCCATGTATGCGGCTATGAAAAACGGAAAGCAGGCGGCTCTTATGGCGCCTACCGAAATACTCGCGGCACAGCACTACACAACGCTCTGCAAGATTTTCGGAGCAGAAAATGTGGCATATTTAAAGGGCGGAATGAAGAAGGCCGAGCGGGAGGCGGAGCTTGCGCGCATAGCGGACGGCACCGCAAAGGCCGTTACAGGTACACACGCACTTTTACAGGGCGATGTGGAGTTTTACGATCTGGGGATGGTGATAACGGACGAGCAGCACCGGTTTGGCGTAAAGCAGCGGGCGACTATCGGGGCCAAGGGCAGCGCAGCGGATGTGCTTATAATGAGCGCAACGCCCATACCCCGCACCCTCGCGATGATACTTTACGGAGATCTGTCGGTATCCTGCATAGACGAGCTGCCGCCGGGCAGAAAACCTGTGGCCACGCGCCTTGTGCCGGAGCACAAGCGGCAGGATATGTATAAATTTATAGAGGAACAGGCGAAAGTCGGACAGCAGGCGTATATCGTATGTCCGCTGGTAGAGGGCAGCGATTCCATGGATGACGTGCAGAGCGCCGTAGAGCTTTATGAGGAGCTTAAGAAGCGGCTCAGCGTTCCCGTGGGGCTGCTGCATGGGCAAATGTCAAACGCCGCCAAGGAAAAGGCAGCAGAGGCCTTCCGCCGCGGTGAAACAGGAGTGCTGGTAGCTACTACTGTTATAGAGGTAGGCGTGGACGTTCCAAACGCCACGATAATGGCCATAGAAAACGCGGACAGGTTCGGCCTTGCCCAGCTGCATCAGCTTCGGGGCAGGGTGGGCCGGGGCGATAAGCGGTCCTATTGCTTCTTATTGAGCGGGGACGGCAGCGAAGCGGCGCAGCAGCGGCTATCTACGCTTGTCAAGACAAACAGCGGCTTTGAAATAGCCGAGACTGACCTTATGATGCGTGGCCCCGGCGAGTTCCTGGGCAAAAAGCAGCACGGCATTTCGGAATTTGCGGCGGCAAGTCTGGCCATGGACATAAGCGTCATGAAGGAGGCAAAGGACGCGGCGGAGGAGATACTGTCCGACAGGCAGGCCATGGCGGAGGCTTCGCCGCTGATACACAGAGCGTGGAGCAGGCTGGAGGCCATGGAGGGCGAGATCGCCCGGAATTAGAGTTGATTTAAAAAATTAAAAAACATATATTGTCATTCATATTCCTTACCCTTTCCGGGGATATTAAGACCATAAACCGAAGGAAAGGAGGCGGAAAACAGAATGGCACGCAGCAATAAGATAGTAGTACCCGATGCTAAGCAGTCACTGGACAACTTCAAGATGGAAGTTGCGCGTTCTCTGAACGTAAACCTTAAGCAGGGCTACAATGGCGATATCAAGGCCAGGGACGCGGGCTCCGTTGGCGGCGAAATGGTAAAGCGCATGATAGAATACGCCGAGAACAACATGAACGGCAACATGATGCGATAATTTAAAAGGGCAAAAAAGGGACGCGGAAAATCTCCGCGTCCCATGCTTTTATCTGTTTTTTATCTTATCCCGAGGAAATGCAGTATGCTCTGCCATATCGTCATATCGCCGGTCTTGGGGGGTATGACTATCACGGGAACGGGGGTAGTGGTGGGGTAGTAGTGGCTGTGGCCGCCGCCATTACCGCCGCCGGGGGTGGGAGTGGGGGTGGGCGAGGGCTCAGTGCTGGGAGACGGGTTGGGGCTTTCGCTGGGCGCAGGACCTGTTTTATCCTCGGCGGGAACTGCCGCCGCGCCAGGAACTAGTTTTTCACTACCCTCAACTCCGGCCGTTGCGGTATTCGTAAGCGCTCCGTTAATAATATTATCCTTTGTGAACTGCCTATAACCGTATACCGTATAGGTAGCATAATCGGTTATGCTTTCTGCGGGCAATGTCACGGTTATTATATCGGCTGTGTTCCAATCTGTGCCATTATAGAACTTTGCGCCCGTGTCGGTTATCGTAACTTTCGCGCCGGGAGTACCTGTTACCGTGAAGCTGTAAAGCAGGTTCGCGGTAGTATTGTTAGCGTCAAATGTGACAGTGGGGTTTGTATTAAAGGTAACTCCCTCTGGCAGGTTGTGCATATTGGTAGTATCTATTATCCTGCTCTTAACGAAAGAAGTTAGCTCAGCGGGATTTTCCGGCTGCGTGGTTTCGCACTCTACATCGAAAACGACAAGAACGTCGCTGAGGTTAGCAAGCTTCCACTTTTGAGCTTCTTTGTCCCATACAAGCTTTATCTTGCCGGGCTGGTTTGAGTCTACGAGGGTATGAGTCACCCCGCTGATGTCCGAATTGTATTGCGCTACATATTTTGCAGGCTCCACGGTAATCTCGCAGGTATAGCCGCTCGCTGCATCATCTTTCACGTCACCAACGGTATAGCCGCCATCTAGAAGCGTATACCTTTTTGTTTCATGACCGGAATTTTCTGTTATGCACTTGACTTCTACGACCTGTGCGCCGGTCAGTCCGTCTATGGTTGGAGTTACACTCGGTCTGGGGTCGGGCTTTGCCGGTGGAGTTTCGGGCTGGGGTTCATTATTCTTTTCCCACACGGCGTAAAGGGTGGTTGTTCCAGTAACATCTATCGAACCACCCGGCTGCCTTGTAGCGGTAGTGGCGTTGGGGGTTTCTGCCCAACCCTTAAAATCATAATCTGCACGAGTTGGTATCTTAGAAGAGATGGTAAAAGTATGGCTACTTTCGTATTCACTGGTTGCCGTATAGGTCTGTGTAGCTGGCGCGTCTGTGCCGCCGTTTGCGTTATACTTCAACGTAAAAGTCTTATAGGTCGGCGCACCCTTGAAATAGTAATAAGCCGTATTCTTGCCGTTTACCAAAAGGGCGGATGCGCCCTCACTCCGGCTGTTGCTACCACCACCTGCCCAAGATATGTAATCGACTTTGTTGTTATCCACACCTTCCCAAATGTCTTTAGCATACGGAAGTCTGAAAGTATCATTATTTACTTTGTATTTACCCAGATCAACAGTGATATCATATCCGCTAATCTTAGTAATAGAATGTCCGTCTATCTTGTCTCCAACTTTTACCTTAACACCTGTTACAGTATGGTTGACAGACGGATGAAGTACAACCGTACTATTGCTTGCCGCTAACGCGGTTGTCGGTATCATGCACAGCACCATGATAAGCGCCAGCATGACTGCAAGTGATTTTTTCATTTGATTTTCCCCTTCTTTCTTTTGTGCTTAATGATTTTTTCAGTGAAAATAACAAAAAATACCGCTATGGTTATCCCATAACGGTACTAATTATTATCCCGGGGGTCGCTAAAAAAGCAGAGCTTACCCTGCCTGCCTGCCTGCCTGCCTGCCTGCCTGCCTGCCTGCCTGCCTGCCTGCCTGCCAAAATTATAGACCGCTCAGACACTTTAATGTCAACCCCTCTTTCGCGTTTTTCGGCAAAAACCCTTCCGCCGATACCCTTATATTATATATGATAACATCGCGTTCCAGATAATTCAATAGCGCCAATACATTTCCAATAATATTTTCATAAGGGAATGCGCAGATTATAACTACACTCAGCGAGCAAGGAGGTGAAAAACAGAATGGCACGCAGCAATAAGATAGTAGTACCCGACGCCAAGCAGTCCCTGGACAGCTTTAAGATGGAGGTGGCCAATTCCCTGAACGTAAACCTGAAGCAGGGCTACAATGGCGACATCAGCGCGAAGGAGGCCGGCTCCATAGGCGGCAACATGGTAAAGCGCATGATCACTTATGCAGAGAACAACATGAACGGCAACATGATGAAGTAAATTATTCACCGTGAGAAATTCCTTTCAAAACGGGCGCGGCTTTTGCGCCCGTTTTTCGCATGTATAGAATGCGGTCCCGCCGATTGTCGAAAAAAGTGGTAAAAAGATAACATTATGGAAAAAGATTGCGAAAACATAAATACTTTGGCAAAATATAGAAAAGCACATAATAAAGCAGCACAAGGGAGGAAAACCTATGAAGGTATCGGATTTCGTTGAAGGTAAATTGATGGAAATTGGCGCCACACCGGAATATACTGGTTATAAGTATCTGGTATGCGCCATAGTAATGTCGATGCAGAACGAGTATCTTTTGAATAACGTAACTACCAAGATGTACCCGGCCATAGGAAAGCGCTATGGCGTGAGTCCTGCCAGCATAGAGCGAAGCATACGCACTGTGATATCCGCCATATGGTACGATGGTGATCCGGAGCTCCTGCGTAAGCTTATGGGACGCAGCTATCCGGTGCAGCCGGGCAATGCGAAGTTCATAGGCGTAGTAAGCAGACGTCTGTCCTTCTATTGCCGCCGCAATGCGGAAACGAGCAAAATAAGCGGGCAGGCCAACATATAGAATAAAATCGCATTGCAAAACCCCGAATTTTATGCTACAATCTCCTGGTATGAGCCGGTGTGTTGGAATTGGCAGACGAGGAGGACTCAAAATCCTTTGCTGGCGACAGCGTGTGGGTTCGAGTCCCACCACCGGCACCAAGAAAAATACCCCCGAATGGGGGTATTTTTCTTGGTAATAGTAAAAGAGGGACTCGAAGCCGCGACCCGAAGGGGAAAATCGCGCCGGTGACGCGATTTTAGCGGCCGGGAAATCGTGTCAGGCTGGACTGTACGGCGCGGAGCGCAAGCAGGCCGATGCCGATGACCGATTTCGAGTCCCACCACCGGCACCATGACGGTGTACAAAAAAGATATGTACCTGAAAAAGCCCAGACGTTGTCTGTGCTTTTTCATTTCTATAGCGCGTTCGCGACGCGAATGGTCTGCTGTAGATATTTTGGGAGGAATAAACGCTTCTATCCGCAAATTTGACACATAGTTCTCAATTTACCTTATCTCCTCCCTCTGGAGAATACAGGCTGTAGGGTGAAAAACCACGTTTTGTGTTTGAGAAGGCCGCACCTGCCGCCCGCCCGTTAATAAAGAAAAGATTTATTCCGATCAACAATAGGGCCGGATGACTTGGCCGGTGAGGGCATTCTCTTTGACTTATTATCTATATTGGGAATAATGAATGATTTGTTATTGTTTTTTCAGATTATCAGCTCTGTTGACTGATAATATTCTCATTGTTATACTCTGCATGGTTAAATTTATAACTATTCTGGAGGATAATCAATAAAAAAGCTCATATCCATTATTATGGTAACTGTCATGGTGCTGTCCATGTCAGCCTGCGTAGCTCCTGTAGCTCAAGAGGCAGCTCCAGCTGAGGAAAAGGCCGTTTTTACCGGAAAGTACATTGTAAACGCTCAGTATGTAATGGATCACATGAAGGATGAAAACGTTCTCATAGTGGATGCCCGCGGTGAAGACGCCGCCAAGGGCGGCACCGTCGAGGGCGCCGTCGCGGTTATATGGCAGCAGTTTGCCTCCGTTTCCGACGGAGCAGCCGGCGATCCGATGTGGGGTACTATACTCGACACCGACCGACTCAGTGCTGCGCTCAGCGCCGCAGGCATTTCCCAGGATAAGGAGATAATACTATTCGCCACCGCGCAGAATGGCTGGGGTGACGATGGACGTATACTTTGGGAGCTGGTCGCTGTCGGTTTTCCGAATGTCAAGATGGTAGACGGCGGCTATGATGCTTTGGTTGCAGCAGGTGTTCCTACAGTGAAGGGCGCTGCCGCTTATACCCCGGCCGATGTCACCGTTACCGCTATTGATGAAACTCACGTGATAAATGCCGACGCTCTTGTTGTCGACTATGACAGCTTCAAGGTAGTAGACGTCCGCGCCGATGAAGAATATGACGGAGGCACTCTTTATGGCGAGGTCAAGGGAGGCCATCTGCCTGGGGCGATTCACATTCGCTTTACCGATCTTTTCAACGAGGACTGCACTCTCAAGAGCAATGATGAAATAAGCGCCATGTTTGAGGAAGCCGGCATTGCCAAGACCGATAAGATAGTAACCTACTGCACCGCCGGTATCCGCTCCGCGTACATGCAGCTCATTCTGGAAATGTGCGGCTTTGAGAACTCCATGAACTACGACGAATCCTACTATCGCTGGTGCGCCTGCCAGGATGTAGAGTGATTTAGCAGATACACCTAATGGCCGCCATATGGCGGCCGTTTTTAAAGCACAAAGGGAAAAAATATGTCTAAAAGAAGATGTATAACGGTTCTGCTCTGCTTGTTAACTGCTTCTGTGGTCACTGCGTCATTTTTCCTTATCCCAGAATTCCAGAGCCTGCTGATGCTCTTTTCCCAGCGCAGCGTTCAGTCGCTTCAGGGGGCCATAAACGCATCCGCATTTCCGTTTTTTTATGCCGCTTTTCTTTCCTTCATACAGCGCTTTCTCTGCTGGTTCCCTCCCAGGCAGATAATAGCCGCTGTCTTCTGCCTCGGTATTTTCCCCGGAATGGCTGCCTCCCTCGCGGGCGGTTCAGCAGCATGCCTGCTATGCTATTTCATGGGGAAACTTTTACCTGTCCGGCTGAGAGAGAAAAGGCTTTCAAAGAATATAAAAGGCTTTTCGGCCTTTGCCATTGGCCTGGGTGTAAGCATGACGTTTTTGGGGTATTCAGGACCTGCATGCTTACTATTGGGTGCGCTCCGTTTATCATCGCCTGCGCTTATATGGGGCTGCTTTATCGGAATGCTTTCCGAGGTTGCAGCGTATTCTCTTTTATGCAGTCCACACAGCTCGTTTTTACCGAATAATGTATTAATCATATTTAGAGTAGCAGGTGTGGTGCTTCTATGTGCGGCTTTAATATCTGCGGCTCGGAAATACTCCGACATCTGACCTTGTAATGTTGCCCCTGCAGTTTATTTATATTGTCGATAACAGAGCAACCAATATCTATTTAACATATTGGTCAAAGGGCAGGTTTTTTATTATGCTTTTATACGGGGGAGTATATTATGGGTGTTTTTTTAAAAAAACACAGGATGGCGTTTACCCTGCCCGGCTGCTGCGCAGCGCTCACGCTGTTGTACATGGCCGCCTTTTCCGGAGTATCCGCCGAGGGTGTGCGGGACGCTTTACTGCGATATGGCGACCTGGCTCCGGTGATATACATGTTGCTGTTTTATGTGCTGCCCGCATTTTTCTTTCCGGTGGCTGTGCTTGCCTTCGCAGGCGGGCTGCTGTTCGGACTGCTGTGGGGCAGCGTATATACTTTCATAGGCGCGGTAATAAACTGTGCGCTGATGTTCTTCCTGGCGCGCCGCATAGGCCGGGAAAAGATACGGGCGCTGGTACAAAGGAAACTGCCTTCGGTATGGCAGGCCCGGCTGAAAAAGGCCGGAGGGCGGAAAGGCTTCCTGCTGCTGATAATACTGCGCCTGATACCGGCGGTGCCCTATAACCTTATTAATTATGCCTTTGGCCTTACGGAAATGCCTTTTGCTGCGTATGTGCTGGGCTCCGCCATAGGCATAATACCCGGCACGCTGATATTTATAAATATAGGCGACAAGGCGCTGGACGTGACGTCGCCATCCTTCTGGATCGCCTTAGGGCTTCTTGTGCTGCTGCTGCTGGTCGTAACGGCGTTCATGAGCAAAAAACTGTTTCCAAACAACGACAAAGATACGAACGGAGAAGTTACTGAATATGGAAAAGACAAATAAAAATAGCAGACTAAAATGGTGTGTTTTGGGCGTCTTGATAGCGCTTTGCGTAATTTATTTCGCGGTGCCGTCTGTAAACGCATATGTTAACAAGATATCCGCGGTACTGGGTTCGGCCAATGTGGATGCCGTGATAGAGTTCATGCGCTCCTACGGCCCATACGCCATGGTCATATCCTTTTTCCTGATGGTATTTTCGTCGGTAGCCGCGCCCCTTCCGGCGTTCCTTATAACCTTTGCAAACGCCGCAATATTCGGCTGGTGGCAGGGGGCCATACTGTCCTGGTCCAGCGCCATGGCGGGAGCTGCGGTGTGCTTCTTTATTGCCCGCGTGCTTGGCCGCGATACCGTTGAGAGGTTTGCAGGAAAGGGCGCCATAGCCAGCGTCGAAGGCTATTTCAGGGAATACGGTTCAAAGACCATACTGGTATGCCGCCTGCTGCCCTTCGTGTCCTTCGACGCGGTGAGCTACTTTGCGGGCCTTACGCCTATAAAGTTCTGGCCGTTCTTCATAGCCACAGGCATAGGACAGCTGCCCGCCACCATCGTTTATTCCTACGTAGGCGGCATGCTGACCGGCGGCGTAAAGTATTTCGTGACGGCGCTGTTGTGTATATTCGCAATAAGCATTATCGTAATGATAATCAAGGGCATGTACAGCAAAAAACACCCCAAGGCCGTTGGGGCGCAGGGCTCTGCGGATAGCGCCGGGGATAAAAATGAATAGCTCGGGCTGCTTTGGCATGGGCTGCCATCAGGGGCTGTCCTTTTCGGGCCTGTTCATGCGGTGCGATAGGGCTGAGGCGGTGTTCTGGCCCGGCTGCGCCCTTATGAACCTTGACCCGGATATACTTTACAAAACCGCCGCCGTATTAAAGCGCACAGAGCCGGAGCTGGGCCTGTGCTCCGGCTGCTGCGGCCAGCCTACGAGGTATCTGTTCCACGAAAAGCACAGCGCCCGGCGCGACAGGCTGCTAAGTCTGCTCAGGCAAAGGGGCGTGAAACGGATATACACCGCCTGCCCGAACTGCATGGTACAGATGAGGGAAGCAGACGGCATACAGGTGATACCCATATGGCGGGCGCTGGCGGAAAACATACGCACAGAGGATATAAAGGGCCTTGAATGCCCGCTTACGCTGCACGACCCCTGTCCCATGCGCAGCGAGACCGAACAGCAATATGCCGTGCGTAAGTTGCTCAGGCTGTGCGGGGCCGAGGTGCGGGAGGCGGAAAACAGCGGCGGCAGGACGCTCTGCTGCGGCAACTATCATATGATGAGGGCCACCGACCCCGGCAAGTCAGCCGCAATGAGGCAAAGGCGGATATCGCAGTTCCGTAAGGATACGGCGGTTGCGAGCTATTGCGAGGGCTGCCTCGACGCATTCAGAAGCGAGGGCTTGGAGACGGTGCATGTGCTGGAGGCGCTGTTCGGCAAGAGCAAAAGGCGGGGCTGGGGCAACAGGATAAGGTTTACCCTCGGCATAGGGAGATAACAATGGATAAGCTCAGGCTGATAATGGACTGCGACTGCACCATGGGGGTGCCGGGCTGCGACGTGGACGACAGCCTTGCGCTGCTGTATGTGCTGGACTGCCCGGAGGCAGAGCTGCTGGGAGTAACCTGCTCCTTCGAAAATAACACGCAGGATACGGTATACCGCAACAAAAAGCGGCTGCTCAAGGAATGGGACAGGGAGGATATACCCGTGCTTTGGGGCGCGGACAGCCCCAAAGAGCGGCGCAGCGAGGCGGCGGAGTTCATGAGTGCAGCGGCAAGGGAACTGGGCGGAGGTAAGGCACGGCAGTCGCTGCTTCCCGAGATAGCTGATGGGGAGAAGTACGTAAAACATATATACGATACATATTTCAACGCCCGGGTGTTGAAAAACCCATAGATGAGGAGATATACAGATGAAAAAGCTTTTAACCGGCCTGCTTATGCTCATTATGGCGCTGAGCCTATGCGCCTGCGCAAAGCCTGCGGAACCTGCGGCAATAGACCTTGAGAGCGCAGGATGGGACGCCATAGCCGAGGCGGCAGAGGGCAGTACGGTTACCTTATACGGCTGGGGCGGCGATGAGAACCGCAACAACTGGCTGAATACCACCGTGGCGGATTATCTCAAGAAAAACCATGACATTACCCTCCAAGTGGTTGGCATGAACATAGACGATATACTTGCAAAGCTTTCCGGCGAAAAACAGGCCGATACCCAGTCCGGCTCCATAGATATTATATGGATAAACGGCGAGAACTTCTACTCCGCCAAGGAAAACGGCCTGCTCTGGGGGCCCTTCACCGATAAGCTGCCCAACATGGCCGCGTATATCGACACCAAAGACCCGGAGACCTTGAAAGACTTCTGCATGCCAATCGAGGGATTCGAGGCCCCCTACGGAAAGGCACAGATGGTGCTGTACAACGACAGCGCGGTAACCCCCGAGGCTCCCGCGTCGGCGGAGGAATTTCTCGAATACTGCAAGAAGTATAAGGGCAAGGTAACGTATCCCGCACTGCCCGACTTTACCGGCAGCGCTTTCGTAAGGAACCTCATATACGAGCTCTGCGGCTGGGAGCAGTTCCAGGACATGGCCGCTGACCGGGATACCGTAAAGGCCGCCATAGAGCCCGCCCTTACCTACCTTCGGGAGCTGAATCCCTATCTCTGGAACGAGGGCAGGACATTCCCGGAATCCTCCACCGCCGTTGATGCTATGTTTGCTGACGGTGAGCTGGTGTGCTCAATGAGCTACAGCCCCTTCGCGGCAGCTACCGGAATAGATAAGGGAACATATACCCAAACTACCCGCACCTTCGTATTCGATAAAGGCACCATAGGCAACACAAACTACATGGCCATAGCATTTGATTCCCCAAACAAGGCGGGGGCCATGGTGGCAATAAACGCCATGCTGTCCCCAGATCTGCAGCTCACTCAGTATTCTGAGCTCCGCACCATGCCCGTGGTGGCTGTTGACAAGCTGAGCGATAAAGAAAGGGCCGCGTTTGACGCTGTGGATCTCGGCAAAGGAGTACTTTCACAGGCGGAGCTTCTTGCTCACCGCCTGCCGGAGATGCCGGCAAACCTCGTTCCCATCATAGAGGACATATGGCTTACCGACGTCGTGGGCCGGTACAATAACTGAGCTTTCCCCTCCAATAATATTATAAACACAGGACGGCGCGGCCCCAAATATGCCGCACCGTTTTGTGGTATCAAAGGGTACAGATGAGAAACAGCAAGCTGACGCCTGTAATACTGCTGCTGCCGCTTATGGCCGTGACGCTGACGGTAATTATCGCCTGCGCAAACGTGCTGCTGCAAAGCATCGGCTATGTTCCGGCCTTTGGCCTGACGAAGATAACGCTCGGATATTACAGGGAAGTGTTCAAACGGCCGGAATTTCTGAGCGCACTATGGGTGAGCCTGAGAATAGCCTTTGTTTCGATGCTGCTGGCAGCGGCGCTGGGCACGCTGCTGTGCGCGGCGCTGGTGAAGCGCAGGGCGGGGGGCGGCATGCTGTACACGGTACGCTTCCCCATACTGGTGCCCCACACGGTGGTTGCGCTGTTCATTATGACGCTGCTGGGCCAGACTGGTATTGTCGCCCGTGCGGCATACGGCCTCGGGCTGATATCCGACTATACCAAGTTTCCGCAGATCCTGTTCACACCCGGCTACGGCGGCGCGATAGCCGGATATCTCTGGAAGGAGATACCCTTCGTGGCGTACTATACGCTGGCGCTGATGGCGTCGGTTTCCAATACATTGGGTGAGGCGGCGGAAAACCTTGGCGCATCGCCCTTGAGGAGCTTTTTCTCGGTGACGCTGCCCATGAGCCTGCCCGCCGTATCAAAGGCTGCGCTCATAATATTCATATATGCCTTCGGCGGGTATGAGCTGCCTGCGCTGCTGGGCTCCACGCTGCCAAAGGCGCTGCCTGTGCAGGCGTACATAACATACCTCAGTCCGGATCTTTTGCAGCGGCCGCTGGCAATGGCCATGTTTGGGGTGATACTGATGCTTTCTGTGCTCATGGCGGCGCTGTACAGCATCGGAATACGTCGGCTCATAAAGCGGCTGGGAGGCGAAGCATGAAGAGGGGAAGGCTTTTAAAGCCGGTGCTGTGGCTTACGGCGGCGTGCATAATACTGCCCGCCATAGTGCTGCTCATATGGTGCTTTGCCGCCCGGTGGCCTTGGCCCGGGATACTGCCGGAAAGCCTGTCGCTGCGGACGGTAAAGGAGCTTATCTTTGGCTCGGCCAAGCTGCCTAAGCTGCTGCTGAGCAGCATATCGCTTTCCTTCGCAGTGGCGGCCATAAGCACTACAATAGGCATAGCCACAGCCCGGGCTACCGAGCTGTATGAATTCCGGGGCAAGGGGCTGATAAGGTTTTTCAGCCTTTTGCCGCTGCTGGTGCCAGGTACGGTGCTGGCAATAGGCGCCCAGATAATGCTGCTGAAGGTGGGCCTCGGAGACAGCATAGCGGGGATCATACTGATACACACCGTGGCTTCCGTACCATACTGCATAACCATAATGACAGACGTTACGGCGGCGCTGGGCGATAAATTTGAGGAGCAGGCGGCTACGCTGGGCGCAGGGCCGTTCCGGGCATTTTTCGAGGTGACGCTGCCAAACCTTATGCCCGGCATAATGAGCTCGTTTTCCATGGGATTCATAATTTCCTACAGCCAGTATTTCACCACTCTTATAATAGGCGGCGGCAGGATAAATACCATATCGCTGGTGCTGGTGCCGTATATCCAGGGGGGAGACAGAAGCCTGGCGTCTGTGTACGCAATGGCATTCACCCTATCTGCCCTGGGAGTATTCGCAATGTTGGAGCTGCTGATATATAATGTTAACAAAGGAGGCAAAGGAGCCGATGCTTGAGGTAAACGGCCTTTTTGTGGATATAAAGGGTCAGCCCATACTGAAGGGCGTTGACTTTTCGGTGAAGGGCGGGGAGCTTATGGGACTCCTCGGGCCTTCCGGCTGCGGCAAGAGCACGCTGCTGAAGGCTGTAGCCGGCATACTGCCCCCTAAGAGCGGCAGCATACTCATAGGCGGGGAGGACATGGCAAATGTTCCGCCCCACAAACGGGGAGCTGTCATAGTTTTTCAGGATATGCGGCTGTTCCCGAATATGACGGCGCTGGAAAACGTAGCCTTCCCCATAAAGATGCAGGGAGTGCCGAAAAGGCAGAGGCTGGAGCAGGCGGGGCAGCTGATGAAAAGCGTACAGCTGTGCGGCCTCGAAAGCAGAAGGATAAATGAGCTTTCGGGCGGGCAGCAGCAGCGGGTTGCGCTTGCCCGTGCGCTGGCGGCCCAGCCAAGGCTGTTGCTGCTGGACGAGCCGTTTACGGCGCTGGATAATGAGCTTAAGGAGGAAATACGCGCGCTGGTGCTGGAACTGCATAAGAAATTCAGGACTACTACCGTGCTTGTCACCCACGACAGGCAGGAGGCCTTCGCCATGGCGGACAGGATAGCGGTCATGAGGGATGGACGCGTAATGCGGCAGGGGGCGCGGGACGAGATGGCCGCGCACCTTGGGAATAAGGAGGGCGAGGCATGAAGGACGCCGTTATATGCTTTACGAGAGTGCCTGTGCCGGGACATACCAAGACGCGGCTCATGCCGCTGCTTGCCAAAGAACAATGCGCAGAGCTGCACACCGCGTTTTTATACGATACTTCAGAGGTGTGCGGCGAATTCGGCTGCGACACCTTCATATGCTTTGAGGAGGGCGCCGGCTGGCAGGCATTGCGCGGCATATTCCCTTATGCTGTCAGCATGCTGCCCCAGCGGGGCTATGGCCTTGGAGAGAGAATGTACAACGCCATAAGGTCAGTTCTCGCGATGGGCTACGGCAAATGCGTGCTCATAGGCAGCGACATACCTGAAATAACGGCCGCCCATCTCCAAAGCGGATTTGACGCGCTGGAGAGCGCAGACGTTACCCTCGGGCCGACGGAGGACGGAGGATATTACCTCGTGGGCATGAAAAAGCCAAACAAGGCGGTATTTGAAAAGCAGGAGTATGGAACCGACAGCGTATACGATAATGCGGTTGCCGCCGTGAAGGAGGCAGGGCTAAGCTTTGCCCCGGCTATGATGTGCCGCGACGTGGATACGCCACAGGACCTTATGGAATTGAAAAAGAGACTTTGCGGCAAGAGTAGCCGCACTGCGCAATGTATAGATAAAATACTTTAAAAGGAGGCGCGAAAATGCTAAAGGAAAAACAGCTGAGGGATTATGTCAACGGCTACAGCTTTCAGAACGCAATGGGCCTTCGCGGGTACGAGGAGATAAACCTCTTTCCGTTGGGCTGCGGCGAGTACAACTTAAATTATTCCTTTGTGCACCCCATCACCGGTAAAAGGCTGGTGCTGAGGGTGAGTACGGCCAGCCAGATGCACCTTGAGCGGCAGGCGGAATATGAGTATTTCGCATTGAAGGACCTTGAACCATCAGGTCGAACGCCAAGGGCAGTATTCTGCGATGACTCAAAAAAACAGCTGCCTTACGGCGTGACCGTCATGGAATGGCTGCCGGGCGCTCCGCTGAACTATCAGAGGGATATGCGGACGGCGGCGGAGATACTTGCGGACATACACAGCCTGAAGGTGCCGGAAAGCACCCGGATAATCAGGCGGGAGGCCCCGGCACAGGGCATATATGACGAGTGCCTCGCTATGGCGCAGCATTATCTCGAATGGGATAGGGCGGATAAGCGGGCATGCGGGCTAATAGATACGCTGATAACCGAAACGGGCGGGCTGCCCCTCAAGGAAACGTCGGGTGCGCCGGTATGCATAGTCAATACCGAGCTCAACTCCGGCAATTTCCTGATAAACCCCGACGGCAAAAGCTACCTTATCGACTGGGAAAAGCCGCTTTTGAGCGAGCCGGCCCAGGATCTTGCCCACTTCCTCGTGCCTACCACTACCTTCTGGAAAACGGATACCATACTTACACCGGAGGAAATAGCGACCTTTGCGGATAACTACATAGCCGCCGTGGGAGACAGAATGGACACCTCGACGGTAAGGGAGCGGCTGCCGCTGTTCTTTAAAGTGACCTGCCTGAGAGGCATAACCTGGTGCGCCATGGCCATGCGCGAATATTCGGAGCCGGGAAGGGCGCTGAGAAACGAAATCACCTTCAAGAAGATACAGGCGTATCTGGCTCCGGACTTCTTGAGCAACATACTTGATAATTACGTGAGGAAGGACTTCCTGTGCGGCAGGGCTTAAAGGTATCGCTGATAATACCGGTCTACAACGAGAGCGGCAAGATAAGGGCCTGCATGGACAACATAGCAGGCGTCGACGGTTTGCACGAGGTCATATTCGCAGACGGAGGCAGCACTGACGGCACGCCGGATATTATAGGCGGGAGATACCGGGTGCTTAGATGCGGCAAGGGAAGGGCAAGGCAGATGAATGCTGCTGCAAAGGAGGCCGCCGGGGATATACTGTGGTTTTCCCACTGCGACAGCCTACTGCCCAAAGACGGTGCGGAGGAGATAATCGCCGCCGTGAACGCAGGGGCCCGCTTCGGCTGCTTCCACATAGGCTTTGATTACGACGGACCGTTCATGGGCTGCAACACGCTGAACTCAAACCTGCGGGCGCGGCTGTGGCATATCGCCTTCGGGGATCAGGGAATATTTATGGATAAAGACCTTTTTTTCGAGGTAAATGGATTTCCGGACCTGCCCATAATGGAAGACTATGAGCTTTCGCGCATCATGAAACGGAGAAGCGAAAAGCTGTATCTGCTGCCAGGCAGGATAATCACATCCGGGCGGAGGTATAACAGGTGCAACCCAATCATAACCATGTGGCAGATGTTCAATCTCAGGTGCCTGTACAGGCGGGGCGTGGACATAGAGGAGATCGCCCGCAGATACAGGGATATAAGATGACGAAAACGGGAAGGCGGGAGCCGTTGCGGGAAAAATCGCTGAATAGGGGCAAATTTTCACTGCAAAGAAAAGCTTCCGCCGTCATTTTGTATTATTGTATCTACATTTTCTATTACTCGTCTTTCAATATTTGTAATTTGAATTTCCCAAATGTATGCGTTAGATGGTAATATAACACGGAATGCCTAAGAGAGGTATGTTATATGCGCGAAACTGTCATTAAAGATCTGTCCTTTTCCTATCCGGGAACGGACAAGCTGGTGCTGAAGGATATAAATATGGACGTAGCCGAGGGCGAGTTCGTATCCATACTCGGCCAGTCGGGCTGTGGCAAAAGCACGCTGCTGCGCCTTCTTGCCGGTCTGGAAAAGCAGACTTCGGGAGAGATACTCATAGATGGAAAGCCCTTCTCAGGTCCCAGCCTCAGCCGCGGCGTGGTATTCCAGGATTACGGCCTGTTCCCTTGGATGACTGCCGGAGAAAACATAATGCTGGCCCTTAGGCAGCGCTTTCCCGAAAGGGACAAAAAAGAGCTCAGGGAGGTCGCCGTCAATATGCTTCAGTCCGTGGGCTTGGACAAGGGCGTATATAACAAGCTCCCAAAGGAGCTTTCCGGAGGAATGAAGCAGCGCTGCGCCATAGCCAGAGCCTTTGGCATAGACCCGCCCATACTTCTAATGGACGAGCCCTTCGGCGCGCTGGACGCGGTGACAAGGGCAAGGCTTCAGGACATGGTGCTGGAGCTGTGGCGGAAGCAGGAGCCCAAAAAGACCGTGTTTTTCGTCACCCACGATGTAGACGAAGCCATACTCCTTTCCACTAAGATCTTTGTACTGGGTCAGTCTCCAAGCAACGTGATATTCAGCTGCGATATACCTTCAGACGGGCGGCCTACCCGCGAGACCCAGTTTGATGATCCTAAGTTTCTCAATCTGCGCAATACCCTCATACGCTACATCAACCAAGACGTTGCGTCCAGAATAAGCTGAGCATGACCGGGCAAAAGCCCGATATGCATATAACAATAATAAATATAAGGAGAAAAACAATGAAAAAGCTCTTTGCTGTGCTCATGGCTATGGCTATGGTAGTATCCATGGCAGCCTGCGCTGCCCCCGCGGAGACGGAAGCCGCTCCCTCTGCGGATGTCGAAATGAAGTATATGACCGCCGATGAGACCGAGGCCGTCCTCGGCAACACCGACTACGTCATCGTTGACGTCCGTAAGGCTGCCGACTATGCCGAAGGCCATATTCCAGGCTCCATATCCGTTGACATGGACGCTGCCGTAAACGGCGACACCGCTGCGGGCGAGGCCGCCATGAAAGCCGCCTTCGATGGTAAGGACAGCACCCTGATACTGGTCTGCTACTCCGGCAAGAAGTACGCTCAGGCCTCCACCAACGCCCTGTCCGCCATCGGCTACGACATGAGCAAGGTATTCACACTCCAGGATGGCTTCAACAATTGGAAGGAAGTCAAGGCCGACAAGATCGAGGCCGCCGCAACCGAGACCGCTGCCAAGGAAGTGCCCGAGACCAGCGTAGTGCGCTGGAACTACGGCACCAGCGGAAATATTCTCGTGTTCATAGCAGAGGAGAAGGGCTATTTCGCTGACGAAGGCATATCCCTTGAGATCGTTCCCGCCACCGCCAACGCTGACGCCATGCAGCTGCTGGCCTCCAACAAGGTAGACGTCGTTTCCAACTCCGGCACCAGCAATCCTCTTCAGCAGATTGCTTCCGGCGTTGACCTCACCGTCTTCGGCGGCCACATGGTAAACGGCTGCATGCCCGTTATCGCCAAGACCGGCACCGAGTGGAAGGGCGTAGAGTCCCTCATCGGCAAGAAGTTCGCCTGCAACCCCAGCTATTTCGCCTTCACTGGCGCCGTAATGGATCTAGGCTATGACAAGCCCCTCGAGGCCCTCGAATGGATATCCTACACCAACTATAACGACGCTGCCGCTGCTGTACTCAAGGGCGAGGTAGACTTTGCACTCCAGGGCACCGGCCAGAACCTCTCTGCCTCCACCACCGAAGGAATCGAGATCGTCTGCTATCAGAGCGACATAATGCCCAACTACTCCTGCTGCCGCATGGTAGCCTCCACCGACTTCGTTAAGAACAACCCCATCACCGTAAAGTGCATCCTGAAGGCTCTTATGCGCGCCCAGGCCGACTATGAAGCCAACAAGGAAGAAGCCGTTAAGCTGATGGCAAAGAAGATCGAAGCCAGCGAGGAGTATGTAGCCGCTTATATGCTCAATGATCACTATACCGTAAGCGTAGACCCCCTGAAGAACTCCGTGATCCGTGCCTGGGGCATACTGGACAAGACCGGCTTCCTTAGCGAGACCGCCAAGAATATCAATATAGAGGATCACATCAACACCGATCTGTATGAGCAGGCTCTGGCTGAGGCCAAGGCCGAGTACGGCGCGGAAAACCCCGATTTCTATGCCGGCCTTGAGTCCTTCTATGCTGAGAACGACAAGTAACCAATAGCCGCTCTGGAGACGACACCTATGGAAAAGACGAAGGCGTTTTTTAAAAAATACTGGGGCACGATACTCATATATGCCGCACTGATACTGTTCTACTGGGCAATGACGTCTAGCGGTAAGTTAAACGCGTATCTGTTCCCGAAGATAGGCGCCATAGGCAGGGCTTTTTACGACAACAGGGATAATATGCTGGTAAACCTCGTGTCTTCAATAGGCATGATGATACCATCCATAATCATCTCCATCGTCGTTGCCCTTTCCATAGGCACTCTGCTGGGTCTGCACGCAAAAATAAGGGATGCGTTGCACCCGGTCATATATGCCTTCAGCGTGATACCCTCCATACTTCTTTCCCCCTTTGCTCTGCTGTTAGCACCCACCTTCAGGGCGGCGTCCATATTCCTCATAGTATACGGCTCCTTCTGGTCTACCCTCTTTGCCACCATAACCGGCATAATGACCATAGACAAGCGGTATCTTGACAATGCGTCGACGCTGGAGCTCAAGGGGTTCAAGAAGCTGTTCAGGGTGATACTGCCCGCGGCCAGCCCCTCCATACTGGCGGGCTTCGTCAATTCCCTTCGCAGCACCTTCGTAATGCTGGTATACGCGGAGATGTACGGCGCTCAGTACGGCATGGGCTTCTTCGTAAAGAAGTATTCGGAATTTGGCATATACGAAAACGTCTGGGCAGGCTTCATATTCATGGTAGTGATACTCGTTATCGTGATGCAGCTCTTTGAAAAACTGAAGAAGCGGCTGCTGAAGTGGACTATTGGTTAAGCGCAGATTTGTATTAAAAAAACGGTATGCGGACCGCTCTTACGGTCCGCATATTTGCTATGGGACCCCCAAAATGATAGATACAATGATAGATACAGAAAGAGGCGAGTCGTATGAAGATAACCAGCGTAGATGTAACGCAGCTGCCCAGCGGCAACACCGGCAGCTCCAGGGGTGCGTGGTCGCCGGTGCTGGTGCGGGTAAATACCGATGAAGGCATAAGCGGCGGGAGAGAGGATATTCGGCAGGCAGGGCTGCCTGCAAATACGACTGGCAGCCGGTGAATGGCAAATATAAGGTGCCGGACCTGTCCGGAATAGGTAAGGAGCCCGCCGAGGAAACGCTGGCCCACTGCGAGATAGTGAGGATAGACCAGTACAGGCCGTACATGAAGTGACATCAGTAATTACAGGAGGTTACACAGTGGATCACAGTGCATTGCGCCATCAGGCAGAAGACACGGTAGGCATCGTAATATACCCTGTAAAGGCAGGCAGCGAGATAGCGGTAAAGGATATAGTTACGGAGGAAATATCATGCCTTACCGTCCGCGAGGACATTCCAATATTCCACAAGATAGCCCTGAGCGGCATGGTTGAGGGGCAGGATGTAGTGGAATACGGTCAGGTAATAGGCAGGGCCACGGCGGATATTCCCGCAGGCGGCTATGTACACATACATAACATCAGGACAAAGAAATGGTGACGGATATGAAGGATATCAATATTTGGGCTTATAGGCGGGAAAACGGCAGCCTTGGCGTGCGCAATTACGTTCTTCTGCTGCCGCTGGATGCGGTATCGAGCCAGATATGCCGCGGCGTAAACAGCCTTATAAACGGCACGAAGACATTTTACCACCCCTACGGCAGGATGCAGTTCGGCAAAGACCTGGAGCTGCACTTCCGTACCCTCATAGGCACGGGCTGTAACCCCAACGTAGCTGCCGTTATAGTTGTGGGCATAGAGCCGGAATGGACAAAGGTAATAACCGACGGCATAGCAAAGACAGGTAAGCCTGTGGCGAGCTTTTCATCCTCCGGCAACGGCGACCTCAGGACCATCGAAATGGCGGCCCGCAAGGCTATGGAATTCGTGCGCTACGCCACCGGCCTCAGGCGGGAGGAAGCGCGCCTCAGCCAGCTTACCATAGGTCTGAAATGCGGCGAGTCGGATACCACCTCCGGCTTTGCCAGCAACCCGGCCGTGGGCGTCGTGACCGAACGGCTGACCTCAAGCGGCGCGACTATTATGTTTGGCGAGACCCCGGAGCTTACCGGCGCAGAGCAGGTGCTGGTGAACTCCTTTGAAAAATATGAGCTCAGGACGGAATTCATGAAGATATACAAGTCGTACTTTGACTTTATACTTTCCCAGGGGGTGGACCTTCTCGGCTCCCAGCCTAACAAGGGCAATATCGCCGGCGGAATATCCACCATTGAGGAAAAGGCAATGGGCAACATACAAAAGATAGGCCGCGCGAAGATACACGGCATACTGGATACCGCCGAGGTCCCCAGGGAGCCCGGCCTGTACTTCATGAACACCTCCTCCGCCGCGGCAGACCTGCTGACGGCCATGGCTGCGGCAGGGGCTGCGGTGCAGCTGTTTACTACCGGCAAGGGCAATAACGTAGGCACCGCAATATCCCCCGTAATAAAGATATGCGCCAACCGCGAAACCTGCGAAAATTCCGCAGAAAACATAGACGTAGACATAAGCGGCATAATATACGGAGGAAGCTCACTTTCAAGCGGCGCTGACGCCATAATGGAATGCATGGCACGCGTATGCTCTGGCGAGTATACCTCAACCGAGATGCTTTTCCACGAAGAATTTGCCCCTACCCGGCTCTTCCCCCAGTCCTGACTGACTTACTGCCGCACGCGGGAGCGCCGTCAGGGAATCCTCCCGCGTGAATTTTTTTATCGCTGGCGGGGCGTATGTTGCCATAAGCAGCTCAGTGGCAGACATGGCGAACCATCCGACAAAGGAACAAGTGGTATATTGAATAAACCGGTTTACGAAGTGCTTTACAACAATACAAAAAATATTATAATATTCACATCATATAATCATAATATCATTATAGTATTACAGACAATGCATATTTTTCCAATCACTTCACAAATTGCGAAGGAGCAGTGTATGGAATTTCTGGCCCATATTTCTGATGACGGCAGAAAACAGACAGTACAGGAGCATCTTGAAGGGACGGCGCGGCTTTGTTCCGAATTTGCTGCGGAATTCGATGCGGCGGAGCAGGGCTACCTCGCAGGAATATCACACGATATAGGCAAATATACGGAGGCCTTTCAGCGGCGCTTGCGCGGCGGGCCCAAGGTTGACCATGCGACGGCCGGCGCGATGGAGTGCGCGAAAGCCGGCTTCGGGCAGGCCGCCGTGTGCGTGATAGGCCATCACAGCGGATTGCCGGATATGGGCAACGAAAGGACGGATCAGCCCGGCGACGCCACATTTTACGGACGAATAAAAAGGGGGCTGGCTGGTGGTATTGAGCCTTACAGGGGCAACTGGCCCGGCAAACTGCCCAAGACCGCGCCTGCACCTGCTTCCGCGCGAAGTGGCTTTTCCGCCGCCGCGTGGACGAGGATGCTTTATTCCTGCCTTGTAGACGCGGACTATCTGGATACGGAACGCTTCATGCAGCCGTATAAGTTGTCTCGCGGCGGTTATGACGGTATGGAACGACTGCTCGGAAAGCTGGAAAAACACATAGAGAAATGGGCGAATCCGGAAAATGAAATGAACAAGTATCGTTGGGAAATACTTTCCGAATGTCTGCGATGCGGCGAAAAAACCAAAGGTATTTATACGCTGACGGTGCCTACAGGCGGAGGCAAGACGGTATCGTCCATGGCATTTGCGCTGCGCCACGCTGTGGCCCACGGCATGAAGCATATAATATATGTCATACCATACACGTCAATAATCGAGCAGAACGCGGCGGTATTCAAGGAAATACTTGGAGAAGATAACGTGCTGGAGCACCATTCCGGCAAACTTTATGAGCTGGAGGACGCATCCTCTCCGGCGCAATACCGCCTTGCGATGGCTACTGAAAACTGGGATATGCCCGTAATCGTCACTACCGCCGTGCAATTCTTTGAATCCTTCTATTCCAATAGGTCCTCAAAATGCCGAAAACTGCATAGTCTTGCAAATAGCGTGATAATCTTCGATGAGGCGCAGATGCTGCCCACCTGCCATCTTCAGCCGTGCGTGGGAGCTATAGCTGAGCTGGTACGGCACTTCGGCGCTACGGCGGTGCTTTGTACGGCAACGCAGCCGGTGCTGGGAGATATATTTAAACGATTCGGCTGGTCGGAGAACATCCCCGAGCTTTGCCCGGGTACTCAGGCGCTATATGAAAAATTCCGGCGGGTATCCTTTCGCGACGCCGGCGGGCTTTCAAATGAAATGCTCGCTGGAGAACTCAAAAACAGCAGGCATGTGCTCTGTATAGTAAATTCGCGCAGGGCTGCGCAGGAAATTTATGACATGCTGCCTAAAGAAGGGTCTTATCATCTCTCAACCTTGATGTATCCGGCCCATAGACAGAGGGTGTTGAATGAGATAAGGCAGCGGTTAAAGGAGGGCGCGGTTTGCCGGGTGTTGTCCACTTCCCTTATCGAAGCAGGGGTGGACGTTGATTTCCCCACCGTATACCGGGAAATGGCGGGACTGGACTCCATATTACAGGCGGCAGGGCGCTGTAACCGAGAGGGACGAAGAAGCAGCGCTGAAAGCATCGTTACCATATTTAAGAGCGAATATAAATCCCATCCGCTCATCGGGAGCAATATAGGCGCGGCAAACGAGGCCCTTGCAGGTGGGGCCGACCCTGCCCTGCCGGAAACAATAGCAAAGTATTTTTTATCGCTGCGCGACATTATAGGCGATGGCACCGATAAAGCAGAAGTGGTAAAGAAGTTCGAAAGGGGAATATCCGGCTGTATGATGCCGTTCGATTCCGTGGCGCAGGGTTTCCACATGATCGATAATAACACAAAGACTGTATATATACCGTTGGAAGAAGGTGCGGCTATAGCGGAAAAACTGAAATCGGGTTTTGCAACGCGGGAGGTATACAGAAGGGCGGGGCGCTACGGAGTAAACGTGTATGACATACAATACCGCAGGTTACTGGACGCCGGAAATATAGAGCCGCTGGACGAAAACAGCGCGGTGCTTGTAAACATGGAATTATACGATAAGAATACAGGCCTATCACTTGATTGTGAGCAAGAAACGGGATTTTTTATATAAATAAGGAAGGGGGCATGAGATATTGTCTGTAAAGATCGAGGTCTGGGGCGATTATGCGTCGTTTAACCGCCCCGAGATGAAAGTGGAACGTGTTAGCTATGACGTTATGACGCCGTCCGCCGCCCGCGGCATACTGGAGGCCATATACTGGCATCCGGGGTTGCGGTGGCAGATAGACCGTATATATGTCCGCGCACCTATCCGTTTCACCAATATACGGCGCAACGAAGTAAAGGACAAGCTTAATTCCAGAAAGGCGCGCACAGTTATGGAGCAGGGCAGAGGCGAGCTGTATCTTGCAACGTCCGAGAGCATACAGCAGCGTGCTGCGATGGTGCTTCGGGATGTCCGATATGTCATTGAAGCGCATTTTGACATGACGGAAAATGCTGCGGAAGGGGACAATCCGGGCAAATTTCAGGATATCATAAAGCGCCGGGCGGAAAAGGGGCAGTTTTACCACCAGCCCTACTTCGGAACGCGGGAATTCCCGGTTAACTTCAAACTGTGTGATGGTATGCCCGAATGTCCAAAGGAACTGTTGGGAGAAAGGGATCTGGGCTGGATGCTGCTGGATATGGATTACTCGGATCCTTCGGACATAAAGCCGGTGTTTTTCCGCGCGGTAATGAAGGATGGGGTACTTGATGTGCCTCCGATGAGAGGCAAGGGGGTGGCAAGATGATACTTCAGGCTTTGACGAGGCTGTATGAGGATATGGCTGACCGCGGCGATATAGCCCGGCAGGGCTGGGGGCCCGCAAAGATAAGCTATGCTCTTTGTATAGACGGAGACGGAAGACTGACGCAGATATTGCCGCTGATTAAAGAAGAACAGACGGGTAAAAAGACTGTGCTGCGGCCAAGGATAATGGAGCTTCCGGCGGCGGTAAAGCGAGCAGTAAATATACTGTCGAATTTTCTTTGGGATAATTCTTCTTATTTGCTTGGCTTTGATGGCAAAGGCAAGCCGGAACGCAGCAAGGAATGCTTTGACGCCTGTGCAAAGCTGCATCACGATCTTCTCGACGGGGCGGATTCGGAAGCGGCGAAAGCCATACTTAACTATTTCGACAACTGGCAGCCTGAAAATGCTGCCGAACATCCTGCCGTCAAAGAGTATTATGACGAGTTGATAAAGGGTGGCAATCTGATATTCAGGGTAAACGGCGTATTCCCGCAAAATGACGAGGTCATATGCCGTGCATGGCAGGAGCATTACGATTCTGATGATGGCGAGAAGATGCAGTGCCTGATAACTGGCAGAGAAGATAGCATTGCGCGATTGCATCCATCTATAAGCGGCGTCAAAGATGCCCAGCCCAGCGGAGCGGCAATAGTATCCTTCAATGCACCGGCCTTTTGCTCATACGAAAGAGAGCAGGGAATGAACGCACCGGTAGGCAAATACGCCGCCTTTGCTTATACCTCGGCTTTGAATCACCTTCTTGCTGATAAGGACAACGTCCAGCATATAGGCGATACTACGGTAGTCTGCTGGGCGGAGGGAGCAGAGCCGCAGTACGATGCTTTCGCCATGGGGGCGCTGTTTGGGGGCGAAGCGCCGGCAGGCTATACAGAGGAAGACGTGCGGGCGATAGTCAAACGTCTTGCGGAGGGTAAACCCTGCGAAGAGCTCGATCTCCACCCGGACAGGACGTTTTACATACTGGGCCTCGCGCCTAACGCGGCGAGGCTCTCGGTAAGGTTCTTCCTGCGGGATACCTTCGGCCGGATAATGAAAAACATAAACGACCACAACGAGCGAATGGAGATAGTAAGGCCGGCAAACGACAATTATATCACCCTGCCCATGTGGGCGATGCTGCGGGAGACCGTAAATTTAAATTCGAGGGACAAGATCCCGAGCCCCGTAATGGCGGGCGCAACGGCAAGAGCAATATTCACAGGTGGTATGTATCCTGTATCGCTCCTTGAAAACACTATGCTGCGCATACGGGCGGAACGCAACATCACCCGGGGGCGAGCGGCGATAATCAAGGCATATTATCTTAAAAACACCAATATGGAGTGTCCGAAGGAGGTTTTGACTGTGGCACTTAACGAAGAAAGCAGAAACATACCGTATACCCTGGGCAGGCTGTTTTCAGTATATGAAGCGGCCCAACAGGCGGCGAACCCCGGAATAAATACAACTATAAAAGACAGATATTTCAACTCTGCCGCTGCCACGCCGGCAATGATATTCCCGATACTTGGCAACCTCTATCAAAAGCACCTGCGAAAGCTGGAGGGCGGAAGCGCCGTATACTTCGACAAGCAGGTGATGGAATTGAAGGGCATATTGAAGGACGAATACCCAATGCGCCTTACGCTGCCGCAGCAGGGCTCGTTTGACCTCGGCTATTATCACCAGACACAAAAGCGCTATACAAAGAAGGAGGATAAATAAAAATGGAAGCCATCAGGAACCGCTATGAATTCGTAATTCTTTTTGATGTTGAAAACGGAAATCCCAACGGGGACCCTGACGCGGGCAATATGCCGCGCGTAGATCCGGAGACGGGCTATGGCCTCGTGACGGACGTCTGCCTCAAGCGCAAGATACGCAATTATGTTGAAACGGTCAAGGAGGGCGAAGAGGGCTATCGCATATACATAAAGGACAACGTGCCTCTTAACCGGAGCGACCTTGAGGCGTACAAGCATCTCGGCATAGATGAGAAGAACGTGAAGGAAGCTAAGAAAAAAGACGAAAACCTGGATATAAAGGTACGCGACTTTATGTGCAGGAATTTTTACGATATCCGTACCTTCGGCGCGGTGATGACTACCTTTGTAAAGGGCGCATTGAATTGCGGCCAGGTGCGTGGCCCCGTACAGCTCGGTTTTGCCCGCAGTATAGACCCCATAATGTCGCAGGAGGTTACTATAACCAGAGTAGCCATAACCACGGAGGCGGACGCAGAAAAGAAGGGGACCGAAATGGGCCGCAAATATATAGTGCCCTATGGCCTTTACAGAGCGGAGGGATATGTATCCGCAAACCTTGCCCGCAAGACCACCGGTTTTTCAGAGGAGGACCTTGAGCTGCTGTGGCAGGCAATACTGAATATGTTTGAACTGGATCACTCCGCGGCGAGGGGAAAGATGGCGGTCAGGGAGCTCATAATATTCAAGCACGATTCGGAGTTGGGCAACGCGCCTGCATATAAGCTGTTTGACCTGGTAAAGGTGAGCCACAGGGAGAGCGTAGCTGTGCCCCGGACATATTCGGATTACATTGTCGATGTGGATGAAGCGCATCTGCCAAGCGGCGTAAGCTGTATAAGAAAATAATGGAATACCGGCACGACGACCTTCTTCAGCTTTCCGGCATACAGCACTTCGCGTTCTGCCGCCGCCAGTGGGCGTTAATACATACCCTACGATGTTAATACTGAGGATGCAACGGGCCGTAGGCGGCTCAGGCAGATAGCAAAGCAATGCGTCAACTACGGACAGAGAGTGCAATGCTCGGTATTCGAATGTTTGCTGAATGCCGCACAGTGCCGCAGCCCGCAAGGGCGCTTGTGTGATATAATGGACAAGGATAAGGACAGCCTGCGCTTTTATTACCTTGGCAACAAATATCAAAACAAAATTGAGCACTTTGGCTGCAAAAAAGCATATTTACCCGAGGATAATATAATCCTCTGATGCGAAGGGGAAGCACACATGCTTTTGCGGAGAGGTTCGCACCAAAAAACCGCTTTAAAAGCCGTGCTATTCGTGGTATGCTTAAAGCAAGAAGCTGGGCGCGGCAAAAAAACGAATAACCATACAAGAATTATTTGAAAATCCGAATAAAGATTCGAATTTTAACAGTCGCCCCCCGCACGGGGGGCGTGGATTGAAATCATGATGGAAGGTTATAGTATA